>ULOK01017497.1_pt1 | contig 12911 bp, 9 predicted proteins | sample 1952501 | NCBI WGS metagenome assembly ULOK01 (sample SAMEA4835601, study PRJEB28245) | human gut metagenome | biome: gut microbiome; material: fecal sample | place: Denmark | collected 2008
GTCCGGAAAGAGGGGGTTCATCTAATTAAGAGTTCGCGCCGTTCAACTCTTGTAGAGGACGAATCCTCGCTCATTCAGGGTGCGATAATACGCTAACCCTATGAAAAAAGTTACATCCTTCAAAAAGGAGAAAAATATGAAAATATTATTTGTTGCATCTGAAGCAATGCCGTTCGTTCGCTCGGGCGGACTCGGCGACGTTGCGGGCGCGCTTCCAAAAGCACTCAATGCGCAAGGTCACGATTGCAGGGTGATAATCCCGTTTTACAAAGAAGAAATCAAAGAAACGTATCGCGATACGGTCAGATTCGTTGCGTCCACTTTTGTGGATTTGAGTTGGCGTCGTCAATACTGCGGAGTGTACGAGGCGGCGTACGACGGTGTGACATACTATTTTGTGGACAACGAGTATTATTTCAAGCGCAAAGGACTTTACGGCCACTTTGACGACGGCGAACGCTTTGCGTTCTTCTCCAAAGCGGTGCTCGAAGTGTTGCCGCTCATCGATTTCTTCCCCGACGTGATTCACGCAAACGATTGGCACACGGCTCTTACTCCCGTGTTCCTCGACGTGTTCTATCGCGCAAGCGAGGAATATCAACGCATCAAAACCGTGTTTACCATTCACAATATCGAGTTCCAGGGCAAGTACGGCGACAATCTCATCGGAGATATTCTCGGTTTGCCGGACTGGGCGCGTCCGCTCGTGATGAACGGCGATTGCGTCAACTATATGAAGGGCGGTATAGAATCCTCCAATGCGGTTACGACTGTCAGCGAAACGTATGCGCAAGAAATTCTCGATCCCTTCTATTCCTACGGGCTCGAAGGTATTCTTTCAAACCGCAGATACAAACTTCACGGAGTTGTCAACGGCATAGATCAAACGCTTTACGATCCAAAGACGGACAAGAGATTGTTTGCAAATTATACCGTCAAAAACTACGCCGTCAAGAAAGCGGAAAACAAAAAGGCAATTTGCGAAATGATCAATTTGCCCTTTGACGAAAATCGTCCTCTCATCGCAATGGTGACAAGGCTCACCGAGCAAAAGGGACTCGACCTTGTCGGCGCCGTGATTGACGACATTATGCGCGCGGACGTTCAAGTCGTTGTGCTCGGCACGGGCGATTGGAAGTACGAAAACATGATGAAATCCGTCGAGGAGCGTCATCCCAACAAGTTCAGAGCAATCCTTGCGTTTTCAAGCGACCTTGCGTCCAAACTGTACGGCGCAAGCGACATTTTCCTTATGCCGTCCAAATTCGAGCCGTGCGGATTGTCCCAGCTCATTGCAATGAGATACGGCTCCGTGCCCGTGGTGCGCGAAACGGGCGGCCTTAAAGACACCGTGCCCGCGTTCAATCCCGAAACGGGCGAAGGCAAGGGATTCACGTTCAAGACCTACAACGCATACGATATGCTCGACGCGGTGTGGCGTGCATACGCAACCTACAACGACAAGGACAACTGGGATTTGATTGTTCGCAACGATATGAAGTCGGATTTCGGTTGGGACGTCAGCGCAAAGAAATATGTCGAGATCTATCAAAATCTTTGATAAAAAATAATATTTACGTCGCAACGACAATGCGACGCATAAAAAAAGAAAATATAATTATCTTTCGTCCGGGGGAAAGCGGAAGGAAGGAAAGGATATGAAATTCAACATTACGCAAAAGGAAATCGAAAATCATATTTCCGGCGTGCTCACCAGTTATTTCGGCGTCAAAGCCGAAGACGCCAGCAAGGCGCAAATCTACCGCGCAACTTGCATGGTCATCAGAGATTTGCTCACGTCCGAGCGTGTCAACTTCAAAAAAGAGTGCCGCGCCCAAAACGCAAAACAAGTCTACTATATGTCAATGGAATTCTTGCTCGGGAGATCCCTTCGCAATCATCTTTTCAACATGGGTATCACCGACGAGGTGACGAAAGCGGTTGAAAGTTTCGGTGTGAAGATGGACGAAATCTATGCCTTCGAGCCCGATGCGGGGCTCGGCAACGGCGGTCTGGGCAGACTTGCCGCCGCATATATGGACTCGCTCACGTCTTGCGATTATCCCGCAAACGGATTCTGCATTCTCTACGATTACGGCATTTTCAAGCAAGTTATCGTTGACGGTTGGCAACTCGAACAGCCCGACGATTGGCTCAAAATGGGCGACGTTTGGCTCAATCCTCGTCCCGAAGAAACTTATCAGGTCAGATTCGGCGGTGTGGTGGACCAAAACTGGCAAGACGGCAAGCTTACCGTCACGCAAAGAGATTGCACCGTCGTCAACGCAGTGCCGTACGATATGAACGTGTCCGGCTACAACACCAGTGCGGTCAACCGTTTAAGACTTTGGAAGTCGCAAGCTCCGCAAGATTTCGATATGGATATGTTCAGCAAAGGCGAATATATCAAGGCGAGTGCGGCAAAGGCTATGGCGGAGTCCATCAATAAGGTGCTTTATCCCGCCGACGACCACATCGAAGGCAAATCGTTGCGCCTTAAACAACAATACTTCTTCGTTTCGGCGTCCATTCAATCCATTTTGCGCCGTCACTTGAAGTTCAATCCGAGCCTTGACAACCTTGCGGACAGAGTTGCGATCCACATCAACGACACGCACCCGACGCTCTGTATTCCCGAGCTTATGCGTCTTCTTCTCGACGAGTACGGCTACGGCTGGGATCAAGCGTGGGACATCGCAACGCACGTCGTTTCTTACACCAACCACACGGTTATGGCGGAAGCTCTCGAAAAATGGCCGCAAAGTCTTTTCCAAAGCCTGCTTCCCAGAATTTATCAAATCGTGCAGGAAATCAACCAGCGTTTCTGCGGCGAGTTGTGGGCGTTCTATCCCAACAACTGGGACGTTGTCAACCGCAACGCAATCCTTTCGAACGGGCAGGTTAAAATGGCAAATCTCTGCCTTGTGACTTCGCACACCATAAACGGCGTCAGCGCGCTGCACAGCGATATTCTCAAAAACGACGTTTTTGCGGATTACTATCGCATGCACCCCGAAAAGTTTACCAACGTTACCAACGGCATCACGCACAGACGTTGGGTTGCCGAGGCAAATCCCCGCCTTGCGTCCCTCATCAACGAGCTTATCGGCGACGGCTGGCTCAAAGACGCAGACAAATTGCAAGACTTGCAAAGATATATGGGCGACAGACAGGTTCTCGACCGCCTTGCCGACATCAAGCGTCAAAACAAGCAAGACCTTGCAAAGTATATCCTCGAACACAACAACGTTGAGGTCAACCCCGACAGCATCTTCGACGTGCAAGTGAAGAGATTGCACGAGTACAAGCGTCAACTTCTCAACGCTCTCAATATCCTCGATTTGTATTTGCAAATCAAAGATAATCCCAATCTCGATATCCAACCCCGCACGTTCATTTTCGGCGCAAAAGCGGCAAGCGCATACTATATGGCAAAGCAAATCATCCGCTTTATCTGTGCGCTGGGCGATCTCGTCAACAACGATCCGGACGTCAAGGGCAGACTCAAAGTCGTGTTCCTTGAAAACTACCGCGTATCCCTTGCCGAAATCATCATGCCGGCAGCCGAAGTCAGCGAGCAAATTTCTCTCGCAGGCAAAGAAGCAAGCGGCACGGGCAATATGAAGTTTATGATCAACGGCGCGCTCACCATCGGCACGCTCGACGGTGCGAACGTCGAAATCCATCAAGAAGTCGGCGACGGCAACATGTTCCTTTTCGGTATGCTTGCCAACGAGGTCGAAGAGCTTTGGAGAAAGGGATACAATCCCTCTCATTATTATCAAACCAATCCGCGTATTAAACGCCTCGTCGACACTCTCCGTCAAGGCATCAACAACATCTCATTCGGAGAAATTGCCGATTCGCTTACCACAGGGCGCGGAGGGCAACCCGACAGCTATATGGTTCTTGCCGACTTCGACAGCTATTCCGCCGCACAACGTCGCGTCAACGATACCTATCTCGACAAGGAAACGTGGAATCGTATGTCCCTTGTCAACATCGCAAAAGCGGGATTCTTCGCAGCGGATAGGTCGGTGGAGGAGTATGCCACTCGCATCTGGAACCTTCAAAAAGTGCGTCATTGAGCGAATAACTTTGTCAGAGCCGTTTTGTTTATCCGTCATGTACCACCGTACATTAGGCGGCTTCACAAAAACGGCTCTTCCGTGTTCTTCATCTCAATGACACACTTTTTAGAAACACTCAAATGAGCAAATAGCTGCGTCGAGCCGTTGCTTGTATTTGTGCAACGGCTTTCGCAAAATTGTTCGAAGACAGATTTCGAGCCGCAACGGCAGCGAGCCATGGAGCGCCGAGCTTGATGGAAAGTACAAGCGACTGCGCCGTGTTGTTGGCCACGCCTGGCGCACAAAGCGCAGTGGCATAATGAGAGAACGATACTTATCTATGCGAGTGCCGAGTGTGTCCCCACGCGGAGCGGACGCCGTGGGTTCCCTTTTAAGGGGGAACGGCGGTAGGGGAAACACGTGAGGAAGGGGGAAATTGTAATTAAAATACTCCCCCTACACTCTTGTAAGAGAATGACAGATAAGAGAACAACGCGTATGTACAATCCTCTACTCAACAAAAAGCCGTATGGCGCAAGCGTGCAAAATCAAGAAACACGCATAACTTTTCCTGTCGATAACTCTCTTCAAATCAAGAGAGTTTTTGTCGTATTGCGACAAGTTTTCGGAGAGGGAGGAGAGGTTGCAGGCGATTGCCTGCGATATGAATTGCCCTATTCTCACAGCGACGAAACGCAAGACTTTTTTGTCGGAGCATTTTCGCTTTCACAGTGGGGTATTTGGAAGTATCGCTTTGAAGGTGAACTTGCAGACGGCGAACTTGCGTTTTTCGGAAGAGGGCTTGACGGCGTTGCCATAAGAGGTGATTGGTTGCCTGAATGGCAGTTAACGGTAACGAAATGCGACTATAAAACGCCGAATTGGGCAAAACAAGGCGTTACGTATCAAATTTTTGCAGACAGATTTTGCAAGGTCGGAGACAAGCCTTTTACAAAAAAGGGCAGGTTGCACGGCGATTGGTACGAGCGTCCCGACATCGCAGAGGACGGCAAAGATTATCGCGCGGACGACTTTTTCGGCGGCAATATAAACGGCATCGTATCAAAACTGGATTATCTCAAATCCCTCGGTGTGAGCCTGATTTACCTTTCGCCTATTTTCGAGTCTTGCTCGAATCACCGCTACGACACGGGCGATTATCTCAAAATCGATTCGCTCTTCGGCACCGAAGAAGAGTTTGCGGAGCTTGTTCGAAAGGCAAACGAAAAAGGTATAAGGATCATGCTTGACGGCGTATTTAATCACACCGGTTCGGACAGCAGATATTTCAACAAGGAAGGCACTTACGACACGCTCGGTGCGTACCAAAGCAAACAATCGCCGTATTACGACTGGTATTATTTCACGCACTATCCCGATGAATACGCATGCTGGTGGGGTAGCACGGTCGTGCCCACCGTCAACAAGAGCGCAAAAGGATTTTGCGATTTGATTTTGGGTGACGGCGGCGTGGTTGACAAGTGGTCAAAGTTGGGAGTAAAAGGCTGGCGTCTTGACGTTGTGGACGAGTTGCCCATAGACTTCACCGACAAACTTTGCGCTCGCATAAGGAGCGAGGGCGACGATATGCTCGTCGTCGGCGAGGTGTGGGAGGACGCGTCCGTAAAAATCGCATACAGCGAGTGGCGGCCGTATTTCATGGGCGAGCAGCTCGATTCCGTCATGAATTATCCATTCAAAGAAGCCATTCTTTCATATGTTTTGAACGGCGATAAAAACGCATTTATCGCGGACGTTACAGCGGTGCTCGAACATTATCCCAAGCAATCTCTCGACGTGCTAATGAACCTTGTGGGCAGCCACGATACCGCACGCGCAATAACCGTGCTTTCGGGCATAAAACCGCCTTATTCAAAAAAGGATAGAGCGGACTTTACGCTCTCTTGCGAGCAGTACGACCTTGCAAAGCGCAGGTTGAAAGTTGCAAGCGCGCTTCAATATACGCTCCCCGGCGTTCCTTGCGTTTTCTACGGCGACGAAGCCGGAAAACAAGGATTTGAAGACCCGCTCAATCGCGGCACTTATCCGTGGGGCAGAGAGGACACCGATTTGATTGAACACTATCGCGCATTGGGCAAAATCAGAGAGAAGTACAAAGACCTGTTGCAAGGCGAAACGCATTTTGTCAAAGACTCGGACAAACTTATCTTCGAGCGAGTTTGCACCGACGGCGTATTGCGAGTCGAGTCGCAAGGCTTGTGGCTTTCGATAAGCGTAAACGGAAAAGTTGTGATGTCAATTAACAAATAGACTATTTATTGTGTGGCATTGTCCCACGCCAAAACATAATGAAAGGCACGCAACCGCGTGCCTTTTGTAAAAACACCAACCGATTGTGACGGCACAACAGCAAGCAAGTACTCGATCGAAATTGTGGTTTGAGTTTTTGTCCCTCTTATTTTGAGAGAGAAGAGTGGTTGCGCGGTTAGAGATTGCGAGAACAAGTGCGGTCAGTGGCAATCGCCACTGTGTTTGCGTTTCTATTTAGGGGATTCCCACGTCGCTTTGCTCCTCGGAATGACATTTGAGGTGGTTGCCATAACCGCAACGCTGTTTGAGCAATGGTGCGCGGTTAGGAAGACTAAAAAAGCGATATATAAAAGGAAGGCACGGCAAAAACCGTGCCTTCCGTAAGCATATCGCTTTTTTAGTCTGCGTCGAGCGCATCCAATCTTATTTGTTTCTTTTCCTCTTTTGTGAGTTTTCTGCCTTTGGTGAGTTGCTTGCTGTCGCCGTGTTTGACGAAGAGCATCAACACGATTGCGATGACGATGCACACTGCGCTGTAAAGGAAGAGATATTGGTTGCCGCCTGCGTCCATGATTGCGCCGCCGATTGCGGGGGTGATTGCTTGTGCGGACATTGTTGCGACATAGTAGTAGCCCGTGTATTGACCGACTGTTTCAGCCGTAGAAAGCTCGGTGACCATCGGGAAGGTGTTGACGTTTGCGATGATAAGTCCGAAACCTGCGATGAGGTAGAACAAGGCAAACAGCACTGCGGGGATTGCCGCGTTGTCGCTCGGACGCACCGCAAAGCAGATGAGCACAAAGGATACGACAGCCATTGCAAAGCCGATCATAATTGACTTTCTTCTGCCGATTTTTGCAGCCATGTAGCCGACGGGGATAAATGCGATTGCGCTTATGCCCATTGAAACACCGGAGATAATCGACGCGACGCCGGCGGAGAGGTTGAGTGATTTCGTGGTGTAAATTGAGAGGTTTGAGGACACTGCGTTATAGCCCATAAACCACATAAAGATCGAAGCGAGGATGAGTGCAAACGATTTGAGTCTGCCTTTTTCGAGGTCGTTCTTTGCGCCCCACCATTCTTTTGGAGAAACGGGTTTCTTTTTGGTGTTTTCAACAACTTGCTTTGCAAAGTCGAGAGTTTCGGGTGCGATTTCCTCTTTTGCAGTGCCGTTGACAAGTTCTTGCACTTCTCCGTCGGGTTTGCTGTCGAGATTGTACTCGGCGTCGCCTTCGTGAATAAGTTCTTCCGCAAATTTTTCCGCTTCGGGATTTTCGCCGTCGGCAAAGTCGTCGATTTCGTATTCTTTGCAGATTTCCTGACACTTTGCAACCATCTTGCGCTCGTTGACGAGAGCGAGGAACCCTGCAAGGAGCAAGAGCATACCTGCCGCAACAGAACCGAATATTATGACGTAATTTTCAAGACGCTGACCGAACAGCACGACCGTGTAAATCAAAAACGCGATTGCACCGCCGATACCGCCGCAAAGGTTGATGATGGCGTTTGCTTGCGAGCGGAGCGGCTTGGGCGTGACGTCGGGCATAAGCGCGACTGCGGGGGAGCGGAAAGTCGCCATTGCGATAAGCACCAAAAGAAGAATAACCATGTACACGACAAGGCTCTTGATACCCGAACCGTCTGCGGCTTTTGTGCAGTTTTCGTTGACCTCGTTGCTTATATAATTGTTCATGCCGGCGGCAACGTACTTTTTGTAAGCGGCGTTGCTGTCAACGATTTCCTGATAGGTTTTGCCGGTGGGAGAAGTTGCGCTCAAATCCTCCACGACTTCGCCGTCATAGTAGTAAGTGGTTGCGCCCAACATATTGAGCACCGCTTTCTTTGACGTCATCTTGCTGTCGTAGCGCAATGCCACAAATTGTTCTCTCGTGATTTTGTTGTTGCCGAGATAGGTCAAATCGCAATAGTTTGCGCTGCCTTCTTTGCCTGCGACCGCATTGTCGTACCATTCTTCGAGCAACGGTTGCATAAACGAATCGTCGGTGAGTTGGGATTCGATTTGAGTGGTGAGTTCTTGCGCCTTTGCTTGTTGTTTGAGCGTTGCGACGGGCACGAACACCATAAGTACCACCGCGCATACCGTGCCTATCACGATAAACGGCGTGCGGCGTCCCCATTTTTTGACGAGTTTGCCGTGCGCATTGTCGCTGAGTTTGCCGAACAAGGGGAGCATAAATAGCGACAAGAGATTGTCAAGGCCCATGATTATACCGCGCGCCCAGCTCGGCAAGCCGTATGCATGCTCCAAAAGGAGAGGAACGACAAAGTCGTATGCCGTCCAGAACAGCATGATGATCGCAAATGCGAAGCCGACCTTAAAGGTCTGCGGATAGTCGAGTTTGAGAGGCGGTCTGCCTTTCTCGTCGAGCACTGGTGCCGGCTTTTCTTTTTTTCTCATAACTTACTCCTATAAAGAGAATATCCATAAATATATACGCACGTGCGCATAATAAAATAGATAAATATATTATAATGTAAAAATGTCGGATTGTAAATACTCAAAAAAGCTCAAAAGTGTGTTTTTTTAAGGAAAATTTAACGTTGCGCACGGCAGAAATCAAATGGGAATAAATCCGTAGCACAGCGTGCCTATCACGGCGGATATGATTATCAACCATATAGGTTGCAGAGTTTTTCCTTTGATTCTGATAAGCGACAGCCCGAAAAGCAATGCGAAAAGGCAAGTGCCTATCGCGTCGAATTGTACGGGTTCGTGCGAAAGTACGCTCGATATGCCCAAAAGCGTTGACAAAACGAAGCCCGCGAAAACGGCAATCAAAAGCCCCGTAACGGTTGAGCGCACGTACACGAACACGCTTTGCACGGCAGGTTTTTTGATGAAATTCGAAAAGGCAAGCGCAATCAGGGTGATGATGACAAGCGAGGGCAAAACCACTCCGAAGGTTGCGCAAATCGCGCCGAGTATGCTTTCTCCTACTCCTGCCGATTGCAGCACCGATACTCCCGTGTAGGTTGCTATGTTGACGGCAAACGGCCCCGGAGTGCTCTCGGAAATTGCAATGAAAGACTGCACTTCGTCAAGCGTAAGCCAACCTTTTTCGACAACCTCCTGACTTATCATGGGGATCATTGCCTGTCCGCCTCCGATGGTGAAAAGTCCTATCTTGAAAAACGTCCAAAAGAGTTGAAGATATATCATTTTTCTTCGCCTCCTTCGTCGGATTTCGTCGGAGTAATCGGGCTGAGAATCTTGATTGAATTTTGCAAATCACCGCTTTTATCGTTTAAATCGTGTGGATAAACTGTGTTTTCGCGCACGTATTCGTCTTTTTCGAGGGTGCGGCCTATGCGCTCGTTGTAGTATTCGGGCGTGCCGACAGAGTGCAAAACTTTCTTGTCGTAAATCTGTTTTAGGCGTGCCGCAACGCATGCTATAACGATGGTTGCAAGTATGATATAAATCACCCTTACGTTTGTCAGAAGCACAAGCAAAAACGACGCAATCATAAGCATGTATGACAGCAGATTTTTGCGCATGTCTTTGAAGAACGTGAACACGGCTTTTGCAATCAGCACCAGCACCGCCACTCGTATGCTCTTGAAAAAGTAACCTGCCCAAACGTTGTCCTTGACAAGTTCGATGACGTAGCTGAGAGCGATTATTACGACGAGAGAGGGAATTACGACGCCGATTGTCGCGGCGATACCGCCAAAAATGCCGCAACGCTTTACGCCTATATAAGTTGCGGTGTTTATCGCGATTGGCCCCGGCGTGCTTTCGGCAATGGCGAAAATATCGCTCAATTCGTCGTGAGTGATCCACTTTTGTTTTTTGACGAGTTCCGCTTCGATGAGCGAAAGCATGGCGTATCCTCCGCCAAAGGAAAACAAGCCTATTTTGAAAAATATGCCGAACAGTTTGAGTATGTCCAAAAGGTGTTGTTTTCTGCTTTTCTTTTCCATGCGTTTTCGCCAAAAAAAGTATAACACTCGCCTGTATGTTTGTAAAGTGCGCAAAAACCTTTGCCAAACGGTGAAGTCGTGTTAAAATATAAATATGATACTTTGCGGATACGAAAAATTTTCAATGGTTGATTTCGACGGCAAAATCGCATGCACCGTGTTTACCGGCGGATGCAATTTCCGCTGTCCGTTTTGCCACAATGCGCCGCTTGTGGTGGGCAATGTCAAATCGCAACAAATAGATTGCGACGAAGTCTTTGATTATCTTCAAAAGAGAAAAGGGCTTGTGGACGCGGTTTGCGTGACGGGCGGCGAGCCTACGCTTCAACCCGATCTATGCGACTTTTTGGCAAAGGTGAGAGATATGGGTTATGCAACGAAGCTCGACACCAACGGACTTCGCCCCGACGTGCTCAAAGAGGTTTTGGACAAAAAACTTGTAGATTTCGTTGCAATGGATGTCAAAAACAGCCCCGAAAAGTATGCGCGCACGGTTGGCGTCAACAACGTGGATATGGGCAAAATCCTCGAAAGCATGCGCCTTTTGAAAGAGAGCGGAGTGGACTACGAGTTCCGCACGACCATAATCAAAGAGTTCCACACCGCCGACGATATGCAAAAAATCGCCTATCTCGTTTCGGGTGCGCCTCGCTATTTCATGCAAAAGTACAACGACAACGATGGCTGCATTGCCCACGGCTACACCCCCGTCGACAAAGCGGACGCCGAAAAGTATATCGAGTACTTTAAGGGGAAGGTCGGCAAGGTGGAATTGCGCGGCTACAAATAAAACTGCGCTATTTGGCGAATAACCGTGTCAACGCGGTTTTGCTCACCCGTCACGTACATTTTGGTACGTTGGGCGGATTTGCAAAAAGGCGTTTCCCTGTTTTTCATCCAAATATCGCAGTTTTTTGTTTAGTAACTTGCCTTGTTCTTCATCTTAATATTGCGGTTGAGAAATCACACGTTTTTCAATGTGTGGAGGCGGTTATTTTATGGCGGATGTTTTTACGTTTACAAAACCTTGTTTCGCTTTGCAAAGAGGACATTCGTCCCATGCCTCTTTCGAGGACGCTTCGTATCCGCAACCCGAACAACGCCATGTGGTTGCTTTATCCTTTTTGTAGAGCGTGCCGTTTTTGAGCTGATTGTGCAAATCGTCAAAGATTTTCTTGTGCTGTTTTTCGACGTCGGCAAGCATTTTAAAAGTGTTTGCGACGTCTTCGAAGCCTTCCGAACGCGCGGTTTTTTCAAAGGATTGATACATCTTGATTTCGCTCTCGTGGTCTTCTGCGGCGAGAGCAAAGTTTTCCGTCAGATTCCATTTTTCTTTGAAAGGATAGCCTGCGTTGATTTGAATATTGTCGATTTGGTTTTTGCTTGCCTGCTGAATGAGAGTGTAGAGGAGTCTTGCGTGGTTAAACTCGTTGTACACCACCTTGTCCACGATTTCGGCAAGCGCGTTGTAGCCCTCGTTGCGCGCGCCGTATTCGACAAATTGATAGCGCACGTACGCTTGCGTTTCGCCAACGTACGCACGGGCGAGGTTTTGATAGGTTTTGCTTTCGATAAGTTTCATAGTTGTCTCCTTTTGGTTTTTTGATAATTATTGCAAAAGCGACGAGTTTTTATTCGGTATAAAGGCGGCGAAAAGTCCGTTGTTTCGTTTTTGCCGTCAATTTGTCGCAAAAGGCTTTTAATAATCGCGCGAAAGTGGTATCATCATAAGCGTAAATAAAGTTTTCGCAACATCGTTGCGCAAGGAGTTATATATGAGCGATTGCACTCACGATTGCGGTTCTTGCTCCAAGGACTGCTCGTCAAGAATTACGTTTGAAAAGCAAAATCCGCTTTCCAACGTGAAAAAAGTTATCGGCATTGTCAGCGGAAAGGGCGGCGTAGGCAAATCGTTGGTTACGTCGTTGCTTGCCGTGGGCAAGGCAAGAGAAGGCAAAAACGTTGCTATTTTGGATGCAGACATCACAGGCCCGTCCATTCCTCGCGCGTTCGGCATAAGAGGCACGGTTGAGGGTGACGCCAATGGAATTTATCCGCGTCAAAGCAATATGGGTATCAAAATCGTGTCCTCCAATTTGCTTCTGGACGACGAAACCGATCCTGTTATTTGGCGCGGTCCCGTCATTGCCGGCATGGTCAAACAGTTTTGGACGGACGTCGTTTGGGACGACGTGGACTTTATGTTTGTGGACATGCCTCCGGGAACGGGCGATGTGCCGCTTACGGTTTTCCAATCGATAAAACTCGACGGCATCATCATCGTCACTTCGCCGCAAGACCTCGTGTCCATGATAGTTGAAAAAGCCGTAAAAATGGCAAACAAAATGAATATCCGCATCTACGGCGTGGTTGAAAACATGAGCTATGTAGTATGCCCGGATTGCGGAAAACGCATCGAGATTTTCGGATCGGGCAAGGTTGACAAGGTGGCAAAGGACTTCAATCTCAAAGTGCTGGGCAAACTGCCTATGGATCAAAAAGTCGCATTTGCGGTGGACAACGGCGACGTTGAAATTCTGAACACCGACGCACTCAAACCCGCTTTGGACGAAATTGAGAGTTAAATTTGTTTCGAAGACGGAATTGGAGTCGCAAGGCGAC
>ULOK01013389.1_pt1 | contig 12893 bp, 15 predicted proteins | sample 1952501 | NCBI WGS metagenome assembly ULOK01 (sample SAMEA4835601, study PRJEB28245) | human gut metagenome | biome: gut microbiome; material: fecal sample | place: Denmark | collected 2008
ATACTAGCAAGTAATGTGTTGTTTTCTAATATTTCTTTAGTATATGGAAGTCCATTTCCACTACCCGCATTTTCTTGTATTAATACAACCGCTTTACCATTTTTCATTCTTGATAGTGCTTTTTTAACAAATACAAAACCTTTACCTGGAGCAGAATATGGTGGATTTAATAAGAATACATTTGCTGGGAATGGTGTTCCACCCAATTCTCCTTGCTCATAATTTCCTTCATATTCGGTAAGACTATCTTTATGTATTATATTTGAAGAACCATCTCCCATTAGTATCATATTTAATACTGCTAGTAAATAAATATCAGATCTCTTCTCGATTCCTAGTAATTGCTTATTTTTTATGTGTTTTATTTTGTCTTGAAGTTCTTTTGGACTATTAATTCTATTTTCCGCATCTTTTATCATCAATTTCATAGAAGAAATTAAAAATCCAGCAGATCCAGCAGCATAATCCCATACATAACTATCTTTATTAACTTGAGCTAATTTAGCCATTAAATCCGTAACATATCTAGGTGTCAAAACAACATCATTTTTATCACTATCAGGTATATCAACCCAAGTATTTAATATATTAAATAGTTTCCCAGTAAAATCCAAGTGTTGTGCAGAGTTGAAAATTGGCATAATGTCATTTTTTACAATTGTATATACGCTTTTTAATTTACTCTCACCATTTATTGGTTTCCATAAGTCTGAATAAATAAACACTCTTGAAAGATCATTAACAATCATATTCTTTTTTTCTTGTGGAAGGTTTCTTTCATCAAGAAAAGAGGAGATTTTATTAATTATAACAAAACCATCATTTGAAGTCGTTCCCTCTTCTCCTTTCAAATCTGAAATTTCTAATGGTGATACTTTATGATCAACACCTAATCCGGCCATTATCATTCCTGTTATTAACTCAACTCTTGAACCAACAGATATTTTTAAATCATCTTGCATTGTCTGATTTAACTTTTTCAATTTTACTTCAATATTGTTTTCATATTCACGAGTCTTTGCTTCTAACTCTTCTTCAGTTAAATTTAAATCTTTTATTTTTTCAACAAACCCATCACTATTTTCTGGTAATAGGAAAGATAAATCTGAATACTTTCCAACTTCTTTTGGAATATTAAAATTATCCTTAGATAAATAATATACTCCTATTTCGGTTTTAAAATCATTGTCTTGTGAATATCCATTAATTCCAATAGCAATTGCCTCTTTATAACTATCAGTATTATCTATAATTGCATTTGCATAATGTACTGCACCATTTACAGCATACTCACTAATGTTTTTGTAATTTGGATCTCCTTGTTTAGTTTTATTTTCTATTTCTCCTGTTGATGATACTTTTATAAATTTACCCTTAGTACCTTTTACCTCAATCATAACAGGAATATACTTCAACTCTTTTGTTTTTAATAAAAGCTTTATGTCTGGAAAATTTGTTCCAACTCCTCCTTTTTTACTTGGATATTTTTTTAATGCATTTTCAATTTCATCATTAATCATTTCTGTCTTTGTAAAATACTTAATAGATGATAATTGCATTTTGGCAACATCTTCAACAAATTCTTCAACACTTCTGTTTTTTTCCATAATCTTTCTCCTAACTATTATTATCCTTCATTAATTTTCTTATTTCATCTTTTGCTTCTTTATTTTCAATAATATATTCTTCTATATCAGCAGGTACTTTTTTTATTTTATGGCTTTCGGATGCTAAATCATATAATTCGATTTGTTCTTGCTCACTTAAATCTAATACTGTTATCATTGACTTCATTAAATTTGAAGATGGCACTCGTTTACCATTTTCCATATCATGAAGATATTGATTTGTGATTCCAAGACTTTTTATTATATCTGATTTTTTTTGATTTGTACCTTTTACTTTTCTATCTATTTTCTTTTTAATAAAATCGCCTAATTTATAAATCATAATAACCACCTTTTTAATATAAACATATCTGCTTATCAACTTATATGTTTATATTATATCAAATATTTATATTTATGTAAATATTTATGATAAAATACGTGGCACGTTTTGTTTCGAAGAAATGAAAGTGGCGATAGTATTTTTCTTTTTTATGAATCTCGATGATGAAATAAAAAAGGCACCTTTACTACTTACGGATGTTTGTAGTATTGGTGCTTTATTGGGATTCCAAAGGGTTTATCCTTGGCACACATTGTTATTGTCTCTGACAATATCATAGTGTGTTACTATCTTGTCTTAAAGATAGTCTATAAGCAGAAATCATCATCTTTATCTTTTTGAGGTTTTTCTCTATATACTTGCTTAGGTTTATAAAACATATAATCCCCAAAATTCTTTTTGCAATATTCTTTTTCTTTTTGTGGTAGTAGTCCTTTTTCTATAACAGATACTAAAAAATCCATTACTTCTCTTATTAGAACTCTAAGAGTATGAAGTGTTTGTTCAAGTGCTGTTTGTTTTGTCTCTAATTCTTCTACCTTAATGTTAAGTCCATTTATTTCTTTATTTAACCTATTGTTCTCGTTATATGTCTTTTGTAATTACTTGTATAGTATTCCATATTTTCAATTACTTTTTTCATCTTTGGTTTTAACTCATTAAGTTTTTTGGATTCATCTATAACTTTATTCATAGAATCAAATGTCTCTTTCTTTATTTTTACTAAATCTTTATCAAACATTACTGACTTATTTGATTTCATATTCTCTTCTAATTCATTAATAGCATTATCTAGTTTTTGATTTCTTACTTCTAGTTGATTATCAAGACTTCTTGTTACTTTTTTAAACTCTTTTATTGCTATATGTTCCGTATCACTATTCTTAATACCTCTTTCTAGCTCGAATCCAGCTTTATTTAATCGATCACAATATTTGTCTTGTAATTCACTTAAATGATTCTTATCGCGGATATATTGCTTCTTAGATATGGTATATCGTTCTGTGTTAGTTCTTTTATCTAGTTTCTTAACTAGAGGGATTACTACACAATGAATATGTGGTGTTTTTTCATCCATATGAACTGTTGCATGTAATACTTGTTCTTTTGTATATCCTAAATCTTCATAGACAAATTCCATGCATTTATTTGCCCATTTATTAATATCTTCTTTAGATTTATCATCGAAGAATCCTGGTGTAGTGGTAAATATCATTTCATCTGCAACTACACTCTTGGATTTATCTAACATTTGTCTAAATGTCTTTCGTCTATCTTCTCTTTCAGTTTTCATTCTTTCTTCATGTTCTTTTCTATACTCTTTTGTCTTTTCATAGAAACCTTTTACATATTTTGATTCTAATGGAACTAATTCTATATTATCTTTAGTTTTTTCTAATTTTATATCAGGATTTGAGTTATATGCTTTCTTCTCTCTTTTATTGTGAGAGCCAATTTGAGCAAGATCATTTAAAGTATAGATAGGTTCACTTCTGAATATTGCATAATTCATACAGTTTCACCTTCTTTAATTTGAAATTCTATTACACTTTTTATAACATCAGTTGTATTTTTACTATCAAATTCATTAACTGCTAATCTCTTATTATCTTCTATACTTCTAATGTAATAGTTCTCAGTTGTTTCAACATTTCTATGTCCTAATAGATCAGCTACTTCTTTTATCTCTGTTCCATTGTTTAATACTTTAGTTGCATATGAACCTCTTAAATCATAGAATCTGCATTTCTTAATTCCTAATTCTTCATGTATTACTTTAAATGGATATCTTAGTAAATCTGTTCCTGAATATGTTCCATTATCACGAACAAATACTAAATCTAAATTATTTTCTCCACAGTTTTTGTTTAAAACTATTCTATTCTCTATTACTTTGCCATATTCATTTTTTACTTCTTCAATATGATAATATTTATAATCTTTGCTAAATAGTTTTTTTAATTCTTCTTGTCTTTCTTTGTAATTGGTTAGAGCTGTTTTTAAAGTATCTCCTATGTATATAGTTCTTTGCCCTGATAGTGTCTTTGTTGTACCCATATACCATCTTCCATCTTTGTCTTTTGGTTTGTCATAAACACTATGTTTAATATTGATTATTCCATTTTCCAAATCAATATCTTCCCATGTTAGTGCAAATAACTCACCAGTTCTCATTCCAGTGAAACATGCTGTTAAAAATGCACATATGAATGTGGAGTCATCTTTAAATCTATTTATTATTAGATCTATTTCTTCCTTTGTATAAAGATGCTTATCTTCCTTCTTTTCTATATCCATTTTAGGGATTCTAATTGTTAGGGCTGGATTATATTTAATAAATCCATATAAGTTAGTGGCATCTCTAAATGATCCTTTTACTATTTTTAATATGTTTCTAAAGTAATCTCTTGAAAAATCATATTGATTGACTAAATTTGTTATAAATGTATTTAGGGTTATGCTTGTAATATTACACATTCTATAATGTCCAATGTATGGTTTAATGTATTTTTTTGATAATGTAGTATAAGTTTGAATCGTATTGTATTTTAAGTTGGTTTTACAATAGTTATTTATCCAATAATCTAAATAATCACTATATGACATCTTGCACTCTTTAAAAGGTTTTCCTGCATTTATATATTCATTATAAGCAATTGTTCCAGCTTCCATTGCCTCGGCTTTAGTTTTAAATCCACTCTTATTAATATATTTTCGTTTACCATTTTCACTTGCTATTTCAAATCGATATTGATAAACATCTTTTCTTTTCATTATTTTGATATTAGCCATTTTCTACCTCTACTTGAATAACTACTTTTCTTATATTGTTGAGATCTGATAAATCTTTTCCTTCGTTTTGTATTAAGAATCTTTCTAAAGTGGTTTTTAAAACTTTTAAGCTGCCAAGTTTAATTGCTGGTAAATAACCTTTTCTTATTAATTCATAAATATAATTTGGGCTAGAATGAAGAATACTAGCTACTTCCTGAACTGTATATATTAATCTATCTTCCATTATTTAAACTCCGCTAATAATTCCTCAAACTCTGCAAGTTCCTCAGGAGTCATTGGCTCTGACTTACACATTTCAGGATGTTTAATCCACTCAGGTGTATTATCTTCATATTCTTCTTTTTTATTATATTTATTATTATATTTGGATGAAGAACCCATACTAGATTGATTATCTGTACTATTAACTATTGTTTCATTATCCCATATGTTATTGGATAAATATATGGTTCTTTTTTTATTACCATTATTGCCTTTTCCATATATACATTTAATGTATCCATATTCAATTAAATGTTTTATATGTTTTGAAACTGTATCAACTCTTATACCATACATATCAGCTAATGCTTTATTGCTTATCCAAGCAAATCCCTCCTTTTTACAAAGAGCTGTTATTCTCTCTGCAATTAATTTTTCTTCGCTAGTTAAATCTTTTGTCTTATAGATCTCACTAGGCATGATTGCGAATATTCTTATATATTCACCATTTATTTTAGTTCACTTCCTTTTCTTTAGATTTGAACTAAGGCCTTTGTTCACCTATAAAATTACGCTAGTAATGGCTATTTCACCATGGTAAAAAATTACCCCAAAATTAGATTCATTTTTGTATTATTTTAGTTATGTTTAATCTCTTTAAACTCTCTTTTTTCTCTCCATAAAAAAAGAATGGTAAAATCCACTCTTTAATGCTTTATATTTAGTCATGATATATTATAGAAGAAAATGGTTCAAAGTTATTCATGGGCATTGTTTGTATTACTCTAACCTCTTGTGTAGTTGTTGCTCTACTTTCTTTTTCTTTATGTAACTCATCCATAATTGATTTCATATTAAGTCTTTTATAAGAATATTGATCATCTTTATGTAATTTATCTATGCAAATCCAATGCCATGCATTAAATTGCCAATATGTAAGTTTACTTGCTTCGTGTTTTGATAATACTACATGTTTCATATCTATGGGTTGAACTAATAAATATTTCCCTTCTTTTTCATATTTAATTAATAAACTTTCTAACTTTTTATAAAATTCTTCAATATCCATATCATAATAAACCTTCATATCATTTAAATTAAATATTACAAAGTCTCTATATAAATCAAAATTTGTAATGGTTTTATATCGATATTGAACTAATGGTGAAGTTTGAATTTCATCTTCATCTTTAAATTTTTTCCATTTCATTTTATTTATCCTTTCCGTCATTTAAATAGTTGTGTTTTACTCTTTTGGCATCTTCTAATTGTAATTGTGTTCCTAGTTTTATAAATCCACTTTTTTTATATTGGTAATATTTTTTATTACAATACAATAAAATATCTTGCAATTCTTCATCAGCTGATGGTGGATTATCAAATTCTAAAGATTTAATTATAAATCTTTCTACTTCATTTAAATGTTTCCATGCTAGATGGATTTTAATTAATAAGACTTCACATAATTCATAAAACATTTCATATGTTGTTTTATTCATAGTTAAGACAGCAGTGTCTGATTCTGATAGGTATTCTTCATTACAAATTGCCGTATAAGAATGAAGATTAGGATCAATAAATATTTTAAATTCTAAGTCATCAGTTACTTCATATTGTAATCTTTCTTTGTATACTGAATGAAATAGTTTATTCATTTCTAGAAGTTCAACTAAATCATCAAAATCTTCTTTGATCTTTTTGTAATTATATTTTTCAATCATTTTCTTTGATAATACTTTTGTATCATCTAGCATACCTACTATTATTTCACCATTTTCGTACTTTACCATAAACCCTCCTTAACAAAAAAAGAGAGAAAGTGACATTATAGTCAAATTCTCTCATTGAATCCATTAATTAATCTTATAAATTGTTTTCGTGTATAAATTAAAAGTGCTTTTTTTCTCATTAGACATCAGCTCCAATTAATTAATTGTCTTTTATAATAGCACTTTTTCCATAAAAATCAAGTGTTTTAGTCTTTATAAGGTATATCTTGGGTTTCTGGTATATCTAAAGTATTAGTATATTCTTCAAATTTATCTACTGTTTCAGTTTCCATTTTATCAGTAACTCTAACATAAATATTGTATGTAGTCATTATAGAAGAATGTCCTAATCTTTTTGATACTGCTTTTATATCTGCTCCCTGTTCAATTAATCTTGTAGCATGTGTATCTCTAAAGTCATGAAATCTGCATGGTATTTTTAATTCATAATTGATTACTTTAAATGCGTGTCTTGGTGTTTCTGTTCCTCTATATTGTCCATTTGGTTTAACAAATATTAATTGAGATTCTGGTAAATTTAATTCAAGTTCTGCTTTGGCATCTACTATTTTAATTTCTTTTCTTTCAGTAAATGGATTAATTACTTCTTTTTGATAATGTTTTAAATATGCATCTCCATAAAACTTTTTATTTTCTTCTTGTTCCTTTTTATATTCTTTTAATGCTTTTACTAATGTATCTCCTATAGCAATCGTTCTATTTGATTGTGGATTCTTACAAGTCCCATAATACCACTCTTCTACTGAATGTCCTTTTGTAATTACATACTTCTTAGGTAGTTTATTTTGATTCTTTTTAATAATATTCTTATTAACTGTTAATGTTTTCTTTTCAAAGTCTATATTATCCCAAGTTAATCCATAACATTCTGATACTCTAAGGCCTGTATAATAAGCTGTTAAGAATGAATAATAAATATATGATACATCTTTAAATCTTTCTAGTATTATTTCAAACTCTTCTTGAGTAAATATATGTGCAGGATCTCCAGTTACTACATCATATTTTGGAATATGTACTCTTTCGGCTGGATTATCATTTATAAAATTAACTGTATAACATGCATATTTAAGTGATCCTTTTATTAGTTTTAATATTCCTTTCAAATAATGTTTTGAATAATGCTTTTCTTTATATAGTTTATTAATATAGTTTTGAATAGTATAAGAATCCAATTGAGTTAATTTATACATTCCTAATTCTGGTTTTAAATGATTCTTAATAATATTTAGATAAGATGATATTGTTGCATATTTAACATTAAAATAACAATAGTTAGTCATCCAGTAATCTAGATAATCTTCATATGACATATCTTTAATCTTTTGTTTTCTTCCTGTTCTAAAATATTCATTGTATGCAATAGCTCCTGCTTCTTGAGCTTCTTTTCTTGATGAGAATCCACTTTTATTAATATATCTTCTTACACCTCCTCTTGTAGCAATTTCAAATCGATATTGATATACCTTTCCCCTTTTCATAATTCTAATCTCTGACATAATGTTCCCTGTCCTTTCTTATTATTGCAAAGAAAAACTAGCAATTGATATGCTAGTATAATTTCTTAACAAAATGTTCCCATTATGTTATCCCTTTATTTATAAGGTTTTAAAGAGATTTTTTGAATATTTTATGTTTTTATGTGCACAAAATGTGCACATTTGGGTTTTTTGGCACTTTTTTTGTGCACATAAATTTTCTTAAACCCTTATTTTACGGCTATTTTCCACAACATTGTTTATATTTCTTACCTGAGCCACATGGACAAGAACTGTTAGTATTTATTGTATTATGTGTATTTATCATATTATCGTTATCATCTTTATTTATCGGACAATCTCATATTTATATTTATTGTATTATGTGTATTTATGTTATTATTAAATATTCAAATTCCGATGTCATTTCGCTGTCAAAATCCTCTTTTACGCTGTCTGGAGCTAACTATTTAAATTGTTTATGTGATTATAACATTTATTCGAAAAAGAGTGAATTATGCGATTTATCTATTCGCATATCCATCTTAATTATAACATATTTTTATTATTTTGTATAATTAATAGTATCATCAATTACATCTGATGTTACTATTCTTTCTAATGCGTTTATCGCCTCCTTTCGTGAATCATTACTACTGGATATATAATAATTTTCAGTAGTCTCTATATTCTTATGACCTAAGATGTCAGCTACATTTCTAATTTCAATTCCTGAATTTAAAGTTTTAGTAGCATAACTACCTCTTAGATCATAGAATCTGCATTTTTTAATACCTAATTCATCATGAATTATTTTAAATGGATATCTAGTTGTATCTGTTCCCATGTATGTTCCATCTTCTTTAGTAAAAATTAGATTTATATTATTCTTATCTTTCTTTGTTTTAACAATTCTATATTCAACTACTTTTCCATATTCATTCTTAACTTCCTCTATTGAATAATAATTATATAAATCACCTAATGATTTTTTATAGTAATCTTGTTTTTCTTTAAAAGACTTTAGTGCTTTTAATAATTTATCTCCAATATATACTTTTCTAACTCCTGTTTCTGTTTTAGTAGATCCTATATACCATCTACCTTTTTCATCTTTAGGTTTATCATAGACATTGTGAGATATATTTATTACTCTATTTTCAAAATCAATATCATCCCATGTTAATGCAAATACTTTGCCTGTTCTCATGCCTGTAAAACAAGATGTTAAAAAAGCACATGTGAATGTTTCATTATCTTTTAATCTTTTTAATATCAAATCTATTTCTTCTTGAGAATATACATGTTTTATATCTTCTCTATATCTTGCAATTTTAGGAAGTCTTAATGTTAATGTTGGATTATATTTAATTAATCCATATACATCGCAAGCTTCTCTAAATGTTCCTTTTAATACTTTTAATATAGTTCCAAAGTATGCTCTTGAAAATTCATACTTAGAACATATCTGAGCTATAAATGAATTAAGAGTAACACTTGTTATTGATGATAATCTATATTCTCCTAAATAAGGTTTTAGATATTTTTCTACAATAACAATATATGATCTTATCGTATTATATTTTAGATTTGCTTCACAATAATTCTTCATCCAATAATCTAAATAATCATTGTATGAAATAGATTCTTCCCTAAATTTAATACCTGTAGTTAAATAATCATTAAATGCAATTGTTCCAGCTTTAAAAGCTTCACTTTTAGTTTTAAATCCACCTTTGCATTTTTGCTTTCTTTTCCCATTTATTTTAGCTACTTCAAAATAATATTGATATCCTACTCCTCTTTTACGAACACAAACTTGACTCATCTTCATCACCTTTATTATCAATATTTAAATCTCTAATATTATCTAAATCGGATAAATCTTTTCCTTGATTTTCTATTAAAAACTTTTCTAAAGATTTTCCTAATATTTTCAAACTTCCTAATTTAAAAGCTGGAAGAAAACCTTTATCAATTAATTTATAAACATAGTTAGGACTGCAATGTAAAATCTTAGTTACATCTCTTACTGTATATACTAAAGTATCATTCATAACTATTCTCCTCTCATTTGTTTAATATAAATATGAATATTAGAATTAATAGGCATCTGAAATTTTTTAGCAATAACTAAAAAAGAGTTAAGAACATCTAACTCATCATCACCAAATAAGATTAAATTCATTTTAGTATCTTTATAAGAATATACTAATTTATACTTCTTCTTTTTTGATAACACTTTCATATTCTTCCTCCATTCTGCTACATTCTGAACTTATTCTTAAACAAGACCATAAAAAAAGCATTACTAATAAAAGCAATGCTCCAAGAATAATTAATAATATCATTTCATATCCTCCTCATCAATTAAATCAAATGCTAATGCAATTTTTAGTGATGCACTATAAATAACATGTTTGAAACCAGTATCTGATATTTGTAGTTTTTCTTCAATCTCACTTATCTTCATACCTTTAAAGAATCTACCTTTTATATAGTGTTGTTCTTGATAAGATAAATTATCAACAACATTAATTATTTCATTTAATCTATTTAAATACTTTCTTTCAAACTCATCTTTCTTTTCAACATATTCTTCTATGTATGAAGTATTAGATCTAGTATAATCAACTACTACCTCTTTTAATTGAGAGGTTAAAGATTTCGGCGTTATATTTATATATTTATAAAACAGCTTTAAAAAGTCATACATAAAGATATCAATATTTTCTTTGACATCCTTATAATTATAATTCTTAATCATTTCCCATTCTAACAATCCCATTATAACCACCCTTTTCTAATTAAAAAAGGAAGTGAAAATTAGCTTTATATTGCTTAATTTACTACTTCCTTTTAATTTAATATTATTTTTAGATTCTGAAGGGCAGAACTCCCTAAGTTTTAATTTGTTTTTCTCAAAAAGTTTAAACACCCATTCATCCATAGATTTTAACATCTAATGCATCACCTGAACCCTCAAACAATTCAATAAATTGTTTTCTATTATAAACCTTATTTTTTTATTGTCAATATTTTATTAAAAAAATAAAATTCATAAAAAAATGATTATCTCACTTTTTGATAATCATTTCATAATACCATTTTACTATATGTTCATTCTTTAATTCAATATTATTTATTCTTTAATTAATTATTAATCATTAATTATTCTTTCATTATTTTTTCATTAATTTACTACTCTAGCCCTTATTTCATCAAGGTTTTTAGAAGAAATTAATTCTTTTAATTCGCTATAATATTTTTTAGCATCTTCTTTAGAGTCATAGTTTTTATAAAGTAATGGAACTGCAATAATATCTTTAGAGTGAATAAATAGATAAACTTCATGCTTTTTTGTATCTATAAGTTCATTATCTATTACGCCAGCATATCCATCTTCTATAGAAACTTCGCATGTATCGGCAATTCTTTTATTAGCTTCTTTATCACACTTATATGTATAATTTTTTAATTCATTTATTACATTTTCTAATTTCAAGATTATCACTCCATTTCAGTGAAAGTTATTTTATTATAACACTATATTTATTATATTCAATACTTTACTATTTTATTTAAATACTTTCTTTTTTTCTTATAATTTTCAATCATAATACTATAATGCATAGCATAGTGATTTACTACTCCATTCATGTTTTTAATAACCGCTTCTTTATTATCATTTTTCTTACTAGGTTTAACTTTATTTAATGCAACTTTAATACTAGTAAACAAAGATATAGTTGCATACTCATCAACATTACTCCAAGCCATTGCTATCATAAACCTCAATAATCTTTCAACGACTACATCATCATCAGTATTCATTAATGGTTCTAATTTAAATTCTTTCATAATTTTTGGATCTAAAAAGTCATAAATTGCAGGAAGTGTATTAGCTACATTATTAACAATTAATCTTTTATATTCTGAAATAAAATATTCTAGGTTATCATTATCATGGCAATATTCTTTACTTAATAAAAACTTTGGAGCTTCCTTTTCTAAAACAAAACTAACACAAGCTTCTTTATACATAATTGGAGTTAATACTCTGTCAAAATATGCTATGAAGCTATTAAGTATATCTAGAAATTGCTCATTACCAGTTAAATATCCTTTTTTTGTTAATGATGTTGTTGGAGTTTTTACTTTATCATCATTTATTTTATTAATTACTTTATCTAAATATCCATTTTGAATTATCTTATATATTACTCCACTAAATGCAGAATCTTTCTTAAGAACTAACTGCATCAATTCATCTTTTCGTTTCTTTTGGTGGAATAATAATTCTTCCATCCTGTGATTTTCGGATTCAGATTCTTTATTAAATCCTCTTCCTTTGCAACTAGCAGACTTCGTCTGTTTACATTCCTCTTGACTTCGGCTTTCATTTTCTTCATGGCTTTTCTGCTTGGGTACTGATACGTTTCCTTGTACAGTTGTCCTTTGCGTGTTTCCGTTGTCATTCTTCTGTGGTGCATTCCGAGAAAGTCAAATCCCTCTTTTCCGTCCCACATGCTGACAATCTTTGTTTTCACTGGATGCAGCTTTAAATCCAGTTTTGCCATGATATACTGCAATAAATTCAGTGCGTGATTTGCACTTTTCTTATTCTTGCAAATGATTACCGTATCATCTGCGTACCTTACAAGAATACCGTGAGTAA
>ULOK01038592.1_pt1 | contig 12453 bp, 9 predicted proteins | sample 1952501 | NCBI WGS metagenome assembly ULOK01 (sample SAMEA4835601, study PRJEB28245) | human gut metagenome | biome: gut microbiome; material: fecal sample | place: Denmark | collected 2008
CGGATTGCTTTGCAAACGCCGAAGTCCAAACACATGAGGAAAGGGGAAATTTCAATTTAGAGTTCTCCATCCTACACTCTTGTAGAGGAATAACACACACTTGATGAGGGGGACATTGCATTTACCCCCCCACACACACTCTTGTAAAGCTCAAAAAAACCACCGGTAACACGGTGGTCTTTCTTAAATCACAATCAGCCAAATTTATCTTGCTTGCTTCATATGGAGTTCTCTCATTCCCTCAACCGAGTCGCAGATTTCTTTCAAGTTGCAATGGGCGCAATCGACAAGCACGTTGTCGAGAATGTGGTTGAACGCAGACAATATTTGCGACGTGTGAGATGAAAACTCTTGCAAGGGAGCAAAATCTATTTGAGCGTCCGCAACGAAAACAACCGTAACGGCCTTGACGGCGTCTTTTGCCAAATACGATTTTATTGTGGTTGCACCCAGTGCTTCGAACGACAACCCTCTCTTGATTGCAGACTTTGCCACCCTGACTTGCTCGCGCTGTTTGATGACGGACGTGCGCATCATATAACCGCTGACGTTTTCCTTGTACTTCGCGTACTCCAAAGATTTTGCAAGATCGAAAATGGCTTGCTCGTCGTCGGATTCGGCATTGACGGAAATAATGACGATTTTTGCATAGTTACAATCTTTTTTGACGTCTTTAAGCTCTTTGCCGATGAGTATGGTTTGATTTTTGACGGGCATATCGTCGGTAAGCACGGTTGCCGCAGTGCAAGGCATATCGCTACCGCCGAGTTCGAAAGCGGAGTCCTTCATCAAAATAAGTTCGCTTTGCTCGTTCGTAGGCAAAGCCTTGCCGCTGTCGTACGGATAGACTTTCGCATCGTTTTTCGCAATGCAATCGAACAGTTTTTTTATGTCTTCGTCAAAAATTCCTATCATTTAAAGTCCTGTTTTTCAGTCGATTATTTGTATGATTATTTGTGCGTATTTTGCAAAATCCGCACTTTATCGTATTATTTCAAGTTGTTTAAGTGCCTCTTTGACGCCCTGAACGACTTTTGAGTTTTCGGGAAGTTCAAACACATTTTCACCTTTAAGGTCGAAGGACGCAAGGTTTTTGTCGTCGCCTATAACCGCCAAAAGTTTCACTCCGTCATAGTCGAGAGCACGCACTGCGTCCTCGTCGGAAACGCGATTGACGATGATGCCGATCTTGTCGTACATGACGAGATCGTCGGCAACTTTCTTGATGGTTTTGCACACGTCCCTACCCTTTTTAGATTGGTCGGTGACAAGAATCAAATGAGTCACCTTTTCCATAACTCTGCGGTTGATTTGTTCGATACCAGCCTCCCCGTCGATAACTACGTAGTCGAATTCCTCGGACAAAATACCGATAACGTCTTTGAGATATGCGTTGATTTTGCAATAGCAACCGGCACTTTCGGGGCGACCTACGGCAATAAAAACGTATCCGTCTTTTTCAACCATAGCGTCAAAAATACGGAAACGCGCCTCGTTGAGCAACTCGATCGCACCCTTTGCATTGCCGTCCTCGACATTTTCTATAATATCTTTTCTGATGTCGTCGATAGTGGATTTCACTTCAACGCCCAAAGCCGTTGAAAGTCCTACGGCAGGGTCTGCGTCTATTGCCAAAATACGCTTGTCGGGATATGCTTCCACCAAATTGCGAACGATGTTTGCCGCAAGTGAGGTTTTGCCCACTCCGCCCTTTCCTGCGACTGCGATTATAGTTGCCTTTGCCATAAATCCTCCTTTGAAACGAGCGCCGTTTCAAAACAATGTATATGGTAGCACTTTGCTTGCTTTTTGTCCATATAATTGCTCATATTTCGGCACTTGAAGCCGTTGAGAGTCCTTTTTCTTTAAATATCTCGTGCCTGTGCCATACGTTCTTTTCCCAACGAAAAAACGCCTGAAAAACGGCGTTTTTTGCTTGTTTTTTGTAATTTTTCAATTCGAAACGAATTACGCAATGCGCTCGACGACGTACGTTCCACTCTCACGCTCGATCGGATTGATCGTCATATTTTCGTCGTTGCAAAGGATTTTGCCGTCTTTGCAATAAATCGAGAATATTCCGCCCTCCTTTGCGCTTGCGACCTTATCCGTATCGAAGGAATCCGCAAGATACAGCGGCAAAATCTCAAGCACGATTTGCGAACAGGTTTTGGTTGCGGAATATGCGGTGTACGTGCTTATTGCGCTTACGTTTTCGCCGTTTTCAACGTTCACGAAGTGAGAGCGCGACGTGCCGTCCTCATAGACGTAGTAACCGTCCTCGTCTTTTGAAATCGCATAATCTTTGAGCATAACGACGGATATTTGTTGCTTGTACGCAAGCCTGCCAGCGACGATTGCGCCGTCATCCGTCTTGTCGAACACGTTTGCTTGCAATTCGTCGTGAGCCTCGCTTAAATTGCGTGTGAAGCCGTCATAGCTCGATATAATACCTTTATCGTAGCCGGCATCCGTCATCGTGCTTGCGATATAGTCGATTACAAAAGCGTTTTTCGTCCAGAAAAAGTCGAGATATACGGGGGTGTTTTCGCCAAACGCGTTTTTATACTCGTCCGAAACGACAAGTTTGACGACGTTCCCATCCAAAAACTCCAATTTTACATTGTTCTCGTCCGCTATAAGCGAAATAAGCGTGTCGAAATAGGTCTTTACGCTTTCGTTTTTTGTCGGGTCAAACCTTTCGGCATCGTTGTCGTGAATACACGTAAACATCTCTTCATAGTACGCATAAATCGGAGCATAATACAAAAATCTGTTTCCCGCGTCGTCGAACGCTTTGAGCGACCGATACAGCAGCGCAGGAACCTGCACTTCTTCGTTCGGATGCGTATTGAGATAGAACAAATTGTTCATTCCGTCGACTTCTTCGCTTGCGTAAAAAACTTTGTAGGCGTATTCGCTTGCCTCGGTGTACTTGGACGCTACGCTTTGACGATACTTTTTGTCTTGATTTTTATCAAAATAATAGGTAAAAACGAACTCCCCTCCACAGTTCTTCGTTGAGGATGTATCGGGGGTTATCGCAAACCACCCTGCCTCAACTCTCAACAAAACAACCATAACAACGGCAAAACAAACAATCGCAAGCACCAAAAACAGCACAAAAAGCACAACTCTCAGCTTGACGTTTTTGTTTGACACTTCGACTTGTTCCACAGGCGGAGGCGTAAGGAGATTTTTATCCTTTGCATATCTTTTCATAATTACCTTTGTTTAAAAAGGTTTAGCTCGTCGCTAAACCTTACGTTTTGTTATCTGAGCGTCAAAAGCAAGAAGAACAGGAACAATAATATTACCGCTCCCAAGAATATAAATCCTGCAATCGAGCCCTTTTTGAATGCTTTGAAGTTCTTTATGTAATTGAACTTCTTGAAGATATACGCCGCGATTATGCCGGGGATAGGCAAGAAGAACGACAGCACCTTAAACCACGAGCTACCCGTATCGTGCACGGGTGTGTCGAGGATGGGCTCGGTTGCCTCAACAGGTTCTTCTGCTTCTTTTTCGGCATATTCGAGAGCTTCTTGCTCGGTCATGAATGACGAAGATTTGAGCGGAACACCCTCTTCCCTTATACGTTTGTACTCTTCGATTTCTTTCTTGTTGCCGAAGATATAGTGATTGTGTCCGATGCACACCATTTCGGGCTTATCTTCGCTGTAATCGTGTTGCGAGGGATCGTACACGAAAAGTTTTTTCTTCTTTTCAAGCTTCGGATCGGGGATAGGAATTGCCGAGATAAGAGATCTCGTGTACGGGTGAAGCGGATACGCGAACAATTCTTCCGCTTCTGCGATTTCCACTATTTCGCCCTTGTAAATAACGCCGATTCTATCCGAAATGAAACGGACGATTGACAAGTCGTGCGCTATGAACAGATATGTTGTGCCCCTCTCTCTTTGGAACTTGTTGAGAAGATTCAGCACCTGCGCGCGAATAGACACGTCGAGAGCGGAAATCGGTTCGTCCGCAACGACGAGGGAAGGCTCCATAATCATAGCTCTTGCAAGACCGATACGCTGGCGTTGTCCGCCCGAAAACTCGTGAGGATAACGCGTGAGGTGTTCGGGGAGCAAACCGACTTCTTTGATCATTTGCTCGACTTTTGCAACTCTGTCCGCTTCGTCTTTGAAGAGGTGGAAGTTGTAAAGGCCTTCGGACACGATATAATCGACAGTCGCGCGCTCGTTGAGAGATGCGGCGGGATCTTGGAACACCATTTGGATGTTTCTTATGACCTGTCTGTCGAGTTTATGCGAAATATTGCCCGAAATGCGCACGCCTTTGTACTGAATCTCGCCTTTTGCGCACGGATTTACTCTGATGACTGCACGACCAATAGTGGTTTTTCCCGAGCCGGACTCGCCGACAAGAGAGAACGTTTCGCCCTTATAGATGTCGAAAGACGCGTTTTTTACCGCCTTGACAGCCTTGTCGCCCTTGCCGAACGTGATGTCGACGTTCTTGACGGACAACAGAATTTCTCTGCCGTTTTCGTCAAGCGGACCTTGTTCAGGGAGAGTATATACTCGATTTTTGTATTGATCGATTCGCGTTTTCCAGCTGTCGCCAACGCGTTTGAAGTGTCTTTGAATTTTTCCGCCGACGCCCTTAAACCAGTCGCTTATAACCTTCCCTGCGGATTTTTTTGAAGGCTTCTCGTCGCTTTCAACCGAATTGTCGGCGACAGGAGTTTCTTCAACGGAGGAATCCCCGAAAGAAGGCGCGCTTTGTTCGCAAACGGGTTCTTGTTGAGTGTCGGCATTTTCGATATGCTCTTGCTGCTCCACTGCGAGTTCTTGTTCGACGGGCGTGGAGTTATCCAATGCGGAGGTTTGGATATCGTCGATTATTTTGTCTTTGTCCATCATTCCACCTCCTCGATATTGAATGCTTTGAGCAATCTGCCGTGAATATCTTTGATGATTTCGGGTTTTTCGATTTTAGGCGCTCTGGGGTCGAGAAGCCACGTTTTTGCGAAGTGGGTTTCGGTCACTTGGAACATAGGTGCTTCTTTGAGCGTATCCACTTTCAGACAATATGGATTTCTCGGCGCAAACGGATCGCCGATAATCTTGTTGTAAAGCGACGGCGGAGTACCGGAAATCGAATACAATTCTGTGTTCTTTTCCGCAAGTTGCGGCAGCGACGACAAAAGCGCCCACGTGTACGGATGACGAGGATCGTAAAACACCTCGTCCACGGTGCCAAGCTCGACGATTTGTCCCGCATAAAGCACCGCAACTCTGTCCGCGACGTTTGCGACAACGCCGAGGTCGTGGGTGATGAACACGATCGTGTAGTTAAATTCTTTTTGCAAATCCTTGATAAGTTTGAGGATTTGGGCTTGAATGGTAACGTCAAGAGCGGTTGTAGGCTCGTCGCAAATGAGGATCTTGGGTTGACACGAAAGCGCGATTGCGATGACAATACGCTGACGCATGCCGCCCGAATATTGGAAGGGATAGTCGTCATAGCGGTTTTCCGCATTGGGAATACCCACCTTCTTCATCAATTCGACAGCTTTTCTTCTCGCCTCTACCTCCGAGCAGTGTTGGTGCTTGATGATGATTGAGGAGATTTGCTTGCCGATTGTTATGATCGGGTTGAGCGACGTCATCGGATCCTGGAAGACGGTTGCGATGCGCGTACCGCGGATCTTTTGCCAGTCCTTTGTGTACTTGATTTTTGCGAGGTTGAGCACGCACACGCCGTGGAGTTGCGTTTCGGTGGTGCCGTCGAGGAACTTGACTCTGAACGCAATCGGATCGAAAATCTGATTGCGTTGCTCGTCGTTTGTGAGGTCGACGCCAAGACGCATAGCCTTACGCAGTGCGAGAATGAGTTTGACAATAAGCTTAAATCTTTCGAGTGCGCCGTATCTTCCGACGGAAAGATAAATTTCCTTGCCTAAAATCTCGTTGCGATGCACGGTATCCTCGGTGATTTCTCCTTGCAAAGCGAGTTTATATTCCTCTTTGAGCTTTGCCATGGTTTCGGCGTAATACTTTGCAAATTCGAGGTCGGCTTTTGCCGCTTGTTTGTGAGCGCGCACGGTTTGAGCGATTGTCTTTTCCAGAGCCTTTATTTTCTTGTCGCAATCGGAGATAATGCCGTTGGTTTCTTTGACCTTATCTCTTTCCTTGCGCGTATTGAGCGTGAGTTTGAGGTTGTACGCCTCGGTGCGGCGGAACTTGAGATCGTCGATCTCGTCCTGCATTTTCTCATGCTCTTGCTCGCTTAGGGTGAATTTTTCCTTCTTTTCCGCCTTGAGCGCGAGGATTTTTTGATAGATATCCGCGCCGAGTTCGAGTTTTGAGGCTTTGTTGAGCCGCTTCAAAACGACGTCGAGAAGAAATTTGTCGAATTTTGTCGGAGTTGCAACGGTATCCGCAAGCTCGTCGTCGTTGAAGATGAGTTCGCCTTGCGAAATGAAGCCGTTTGAGTCGAGCATACCGGCAAAAGTCTTTGTAAAGACGGATTTGCCCGAACCCGATTCACCGACGATTGCAATAGATTCGTTTTCATAGATATCGAGCGAGATTCCGCGGATTGCGGTGAGGATTCTGCCTCTGACGCGGAATTTGACTTCGAGATCCTTTACGGATAACAAAACTTTTTTATCTTCCATACGTCACCTCACATATGCGTTCTCGGATCGGAAGCGTCACCGAGTTTTTGACCGACCACATAGAGGACGATGGTTATGATTGCCGTCACCGCAACGGGTGCCCAGAATTCAAGCTCTCTGCCGGTAACAAACATCGAAGCGTTGGTCATTTCGATTATTTTTCCGAGTGACATGTCCGACATACCGATTCCGATGTAGGAAAGGAAAACTTCAGACGAAATGTAACTCGGGATTTCGGTTGCCGCGAGCGTAACGATGATCGACGTCATAAACGGCAAAATATTTCTCATTGCGATACGGAAAATCGGCGTACCAAGGCACTTTGACGCAAGGTTGTATTCCCTGTCGCGAATGATGATGACTTGCGTGCGGATAAAGTAGGCTATGAACAGCCACCCCGTTATCGTCATTGCAAACACAAGCGTCCAGAAACTTGCCGACATAATCATGACCATAACCGAAATAAACAATATTGTCGGGACATTGCCGATGATGTTGTACACTTCGGTCATAAACTTGTCGACTTTCTTGGAGAAGCCCCAGATTGCGCCAACGACGATACCTACCGTCATGTTGATTGCCGCGCAAATGAGAGCAAGGCTTATAGATATTCTCGCACCGAACCAAATGGAGTCGAACATAGGTTCACCGGAGCCGCCCGTACCGAGAATATAGTGGATGCTGAATCCGTACTTGTCAATTGCCTGCGACGGCGTCAAGTGTTGGGATGAAAGATCGTTTATGTTTGCAAACCTATCGTATTCGATACACATAGGATAGATATACGCAAACACAACAACCAACAACAACAGCGCCAAAAGAACAATATTGATTTTATCTCTGAAAAATACTCTGAACACAGACTTCCAATAGGAATATCTGGGCGCGGTGATTTTTTCGGATTCAAGCTTGTTGTTGTCGACCTGAGAGAACAACTCTTCATCCGACATGTTGAATTCTTGAAGGTCTATTACTTTATTTTCCATATCGTCACCTCGCCTTATCTGAGAATGAAATTCTCGGATCTACCATTGCCATCAATATATCGCCGAGTATAATCGAAATGACAGACAATACCGCATAGAACAGCGTTACGCCGACAATAACAGCGTTGTCGTATTTTCCGATTGCGTCGACAAGCAATCCGCCTGCGCCGGGGACGGTGTACACACGCTCGGTGATAATCGCGCCGGTGAGCGCACCGAGTACACTGCCCGGGATTCCGTGTACAAGCGGAATAATTGCGTTTTTGAGAATGTGTTTGTTGAAAATCTCTCTCTCGCTCAAACCACCCGATCTTGCAAACTTGACATAATCGGAGTTTTGCTGGTCGATCATATATCGTCTTAGCCACTTCATAAGGTTTGCGACCGAAGGAAGCGCAAGAGATATGATAGGCAGCACATACATCGCTTTTGTAGGTTCGGACACGCTGAACGTTGTGGGCAAACCTGCGGATCTGCCTATTGCGGCAAAAATAAAGATATATGCAAGCGACGGCACAGCCATAATGAAAATTATGTACAAAGTGCCGAGTTTATCAAGCAGTTTGTCTTTGTTGCGCGCCATCATAATGCCGAGAGGCACTCCGAGGACATACGCCATGATAACCGACAAAATGCCGATAACAAACGAGAATCCGAGTTTTGAAAATGCGTTTCTGTTCAATACGACTTGCGTATAATCGTCAACAAAATACTTTTGATTAAGTTCGCTTATCGCAAGCGATCCTTTTATGTATGTTGCCGAATGCAAATTGTCGGGAGAAACCTCGGCAATGCCCGTGGGATAATGGACAAGGCCTGCTTTTTGAGAACCTTGTTCGCTTGTCATGGTTTGCGAGATGTCCGTACCCTGATTTATCGAATATGAAACGCCAAGGTTGATTCTGACGATATTTTGATGAATAAACGGAAATTTATTGTCAAAATACACCAAATATTTATGTTTTGTGCCGTTGCCGATAATGGCGGGAGAAAACTTCTTTCCGCCGTATGCGGGATCGTACCAAGTGAAAGAAAGTCCTCTTTCACCGTCTATTTCTTCCGCATAATGTATGGAATCGACTTCAATGATATTTGCAAAGTAGTTCCACAAACGTTTGAGAAGGTGGATGTCTTTGTATGCAAAAAGCCCCGGATTTCCACCTTTGACATTTATGCCTTTAAGGCGGGAAACCGTATATCCTTGAGATGTATAATAATCGGTGAATTTCTGCGTATATTCCTTTGCAATCGCATTGTCGTCTTTTGCATTGTTTGCAAGGAGTGCCGCAGATGATCTGGTGTCATCGTCTATCTCACCGTTTTTTGCAAGTTCAACAAGATAATCCCCGTACGGAACGTAATCGAGGTATCCATACTGCTCCCACAAACTATACTTGTACATCGTTTTGTCATTTGTACCCAGTCGCGTATAGTTTGGATCGGCAGCCAATACGAGATCTCTGTTCATCAACGAGTAGATGAGCAGCATAACAATCCCCACCACGATTATGACGGAGATGATTCCTCGTATTATTCTTTTTACAAGATATTTTGCCATTGTTTACTCCATGGTTTTTATTACAGCAAGGGATGAGTCACACTCATCCCTTGCCGAATAAATCCCGTCCATGACGCACAAGCGTCATCAACGCAATTCAGTCATTAGAAAATGCCGAGGCACTTTGTCATGTAGCCACCCTCTGTGAGTGTGTCAAGGTAGGACGACGGATCACCGAAGTCAGGACCCCAACCGGAAACGTCATAGAGATCATAGTTTGCTTGATAGCCATAATCTGTATAGTAACCTGCATTGTACCAGTCGCCGCTTGTTGTTGCGCCGGCAAGGTCAACCGTCACGTACTTACCAAGAGCGTTTGCAAGTGATTTCTTGTAAGAGAACGCTCTGTTATAGTAGATTTGGCTTGAAATAAATGCCGGCAAATCGAGGTGGATAGGACCATCTTTTTCAAGGTCAACGCCTTGCTTTTTGAGTTCTGCCATAGCGAGCTCAAGTTCTGCCATAGCATTTTCAGCATTGTACCAACCATCGAAACCTGCGCTGCTGCCTGCGCCCTCATCTGCAGTCGGATCCCAGACTTTGATCTTCACTTCGTCTGCGTCGATTTGTGCTTGCATGATTGCACCATAGTACGTACCTTTCTTAAACGTTGTGTCTTTGCCGTTGATTGAAACGGTGACGTCTTCCGTCAAAGAAACGAAGTTGCCCGGTGTGAAGCTGTTGATGAGCGAAACGGATGCGAGTTCTGCGCCGACCGTTTGTGCATTATATGAAGTTCTGTCAAGTGCCATTGCAAGCGCTCTGCGGAAGTGAACGTTGCTCAATGCCGCTTTTGTTCTTGCTTGCTCTGCGCTGTCTTTTGCAGTTTGGAGCTTGCCGTCTTGTGCGTTTGCATATGCAGTACGATTGATGTTGACGAATGTACCGAATGCGGTTGCGTCAGTTGCAGTCACATAGTGATATTCATCAAAGTAGGTCTTTTCACCGACTTTATCGGTTTTTGCTTGCGCAACAGAATCCGCATTGAGACCTGCACCGTCAAGAGTACCTGATTTTGTATCATTGTACGCTTTCAAAGTGTCTTTGCCGTCATTGTACTTCCACGTGATCTTATCAAGATTGATGTTGGCTTTGTTCCAATAGCTATCGTTCTTGGTGAACACGATTTCGGATTTTGCAGTGTTGGTTGTGACAACGTAAGGTCCGCAATAAGCAATGTTGTCTTGCGTCTTGCCATACTTATAAGCTGTGTCGGACGCATTGAATTCCGAACCGAATTTGCCGCCTTGAGATTCATAGAAGCTTCTGCAAAGAGGAGCAAATACGTTGTAACCGAGCATTGTAAGGAAGTAGGATTTTGGCTCGGTAAGAGTGTACACCACTTTATAATCGCCGTCTGCTTTGACGCCGACTTTGTCAAACGTAACTGCTTTGGCATTGTACTCTGCCGCATTTGCGATAACGCCCTCGACAAGATATTCGAGACCGCCCTTTGCGTCGAGCATGTGTTGGAAACCTGCCACGAAGTCGTCTGCCTTCAATTCAGTAATTTCTTGTCCCTTTGAGTTCACCCATTTAACGCCTTGGCGGAGAGTGAAAGTATAGGTGAGTCCGTCATCGGACACGGTGTAGCTTTCTGCAAGAGCCGGTTGCAATACGTTGAATGCATCGTATTCCATCAAGGAATCATATGTGTTGACGATTGCCTCGGAGTCTGCCGAACGAGAAGTTGCTTGAGCGTCCCAAGTTTGAGGATCGGAAGCATAACCCATGTTGTAGGTTCTTTTCACGCTATAACCATGCTCTGAGAAATAAGTTTTGACAGCATCTTCATAATCTTTTGCGGTTTTACCTTCTTTTCTCAAAGTTGACCATTGTTCTTTCAATGCCGTTCTGTCTGCTGCCGTGATGAGTTTGTCGGCAAGAAGCGCATTGTGGAAACGATACATATCGTTGCCCCACAAAACAGAAGAAATGGTGTTGGGAGCGACTTTGCTGATTGCATAGTTACCGCCCTTTGCAGTACCGGGAACGTAAACTGCAGATTCCATCAACTTTGCCTCTGCGAGTGCCATAAGAGCATATCTCTTGCTGGTGTTTTTTGTTTCTGCAACAGCTTTTGCATATGCTGCTTTGAAATCACCGAGTTGCTCTCCGTAGATTTTCGCAGACTCAGCAAGATATTGTTCGAGTCTTTCCGCATCGGGATCGGTTTGATCTTTATTGCCGTCTTCTTTCGGGTTGCACGCTGCAAACACGCCAACTGAAAGCACGAGAACCAGGACCATTGCCAAAATCGCAAATATCTTTCTTTGCTTCATTGTTTGTTACCTCCATTGTTATATTTATATTTGGTTTGTTTGTTGATTTAAGGTTTTTGCCTTGCGACCTTCACTCGCGTTGAATCCCGACCGTCAGACGCACACTCTACACTCTTGCGACAGCAAAATTGTTTCAACTTTTTTGCAATTTCGCTTGCTTTTGCCCAAGCATTTGTTGTATAGTATCAGGATTTTAATTTTTCTTTAACTTTTTTGATGTTCACATTATAAGTGCAGTTTGCCGATATGTAAACAACTTTTTTTGTTTTTTTGAAAAATTTAATTTTTATGCATAATTGCAGTTTCAATGCCATTTTGTCTTTTCAAAACGCCGCAACCGAGCATATCTCTCTTTTTTATATTGATATATTCTATTACTATACTTATTAAATATACTTTAACTAAATGCGAAAACAATATTTTTAGAAAAATCAGCAGAATTTTCAATTCGAATCCACTCTCCGCAACTATGGTTTGACAGGGGGTTTGATGCAATTTTGGATTGATTTTATGCAAAAATAGTTTAAAATTGCATAAAAATAAAAATTTTTGTATAAGCGATTTTTCAAAAAACTTGACGTTTTTGACGAATCTCGCAAACATTCTCAACTTTATTTGTCAAATTTGTAAGTTTTTTAAACAATCTTTCCCAACCTCGCAACCGTCGGTTGCGCATAGATTTATTAAAATATTAAAATCTCACACGTCTATATGCAAGACAAAATCAACACCGTTTCTTGCTTGCACCGTGTTTATTCTTCCTCTACAAGAGTGTCGCGCGTATACCGCCGTTCATCATAATCGGGTGTGGGTACCCCACCCTTTCCGTCATTCCGAGCGTAGCGTGGGAATCCAGCCGTCAGGCGCAATCGCAACAGACACATAGGGCTATCATTTAACACTCTAAATACAACTTTCCCCATTCCTCACGTGTTTCCCCAACCGCCGTTCCCCCTCTGTGTGCCTTGAGGGAAC
>ULOK01024468.1_pt1 | contig 12120 bp, 11 predicted proteins | sample 1952501 | NCBI WGS metagenome assembly ULOK01 (sample SAMEA4835601, study PRJEB28245) | human gut metagenome | biome: gut microbiome; material: fecal sample | place: Denmark | collected 2008
AATAAAGATAATATTATTTTTCATATATAATTTTTTATATTATATTTGATTTTAGCCAGGATTTTGATTCTTTTATATACTCATTAAGTAGTTTTTGAACTTTTTGATAATCAATTTTATTAATTGAATCAATATCGATGTATTCTTTTATATAATGGTCAGGTATAGATAGTTTAGTTAAAAAATCAACCATCCTAGCATGATTATTTCCTTTATATAAAGGAAATGTATAAAATTGTTTTTGAAATATAACACTAAAGGCAGAACCATGGAATGAAGAACAAATAATAAATTGGGCATCTCTTATCCATTCTATGAATTCAATTGGACCAGCATTATTTATATTTAAGTCTGCGTATGGACAAATCTTAAAATCATTCAATGAATAGATTCTCCAATTATTTTTTTTTGCAATTTCTATACTGAATTTTTTTATTCCAGGATGATTCATATCCAAATCATAGACTAACACATATTTTTCGTTATGATGATTTTTACACAAATTATTCCACTCTTCTTTATTTAATAAAAATACAGGATCTAGAACTTCTGTCGCATTATATCCTAATTCATTTATAATTTTTATACCAGATTTTTCACGAACAGAGATACTTCTAAAGCGTTTCAATTGGCTAGACACAAAGTTTTTTATTTCTTTGGGTATATAAGAAGTTCCAAAAGAAGCGGCATAGGATATACATGGGGTATTATTGGTTGTGAAGGCACAATAAAAAGAAGGATCACGTCCATTTAATGATACAGAATTCCAAATTTGATCACTACCAGCAATGTATAAATCAGCTTGTGGTACATTTCGCCTTAAGTCATTTATATCATGATATATATATGATGTACAATTTAGAAAGTGCTTTTTAAATTGTTTAAAGGGTTTTCTTTTCTTGTAAAATTTTATACATGCTCGACCTTCGCGAGTTCTTATATGGTCATATAGGCCGATTACGGGTTTAAGGAAAATAAATATTTTTGCAAAATGATATAACTTACCAGTCGTTCGGTTATATCCAAAGAAGTTTAGTCGATCTACTTTATATGTAGGTCGGTAATCTATTATCTCAACATCATGACCTAGTTCTTGAAGATATGTTTGTAATGCATATGCTTGCAGTGAAGCACCATAATTATTAACATCATGGCAAGTAATAGTTTTTATTATCATAGTTTAATATATTAACTGTTGACAAATATGTCATTTTAATATTTTATTTTTTATGTATTTCAATTTTCTGCTAATTTTGACTATCAACAATATATTTTTCCAGCTTAAATTCTTTTTAAGTGCATATATTATTTCATTTCTTTCTGAATGAAGTATAGGATTATCTTTCATTTGAAATTCTGTAATAACCTCAATGGGCTGTTGGACAATTTGGCAATTACAATTATTAATTAATTTTGTTCCTATATCAGTAAAAGTTATTATTGCATTTGTACCATTTACGTCTTTTTCATAACAATGCCCCCAAGCATCACCTATTCTAATATCAGCAGATGAATTAGTTTGTTTAAAACGACAATGTTCGTAACAGGCTTTACCAAGGCATAGATCATTGAGAAAGAATTTATAGAACATGTCACCATTAGATATATTTGAAGCATAATTTCCTTTGGTTCCTTTTATAATGATATTATATGAATCATGCCAATTTATTTCGTTATTTGGTAGTTGATTATTATTAATATAATCAATTCGTTCTTTATAGCTTTTAAATTTATTGCGCCAAGATGCATAAAGAATATTACCAGTAAGATTCTTTATATTTTTTATGTATTTTTCCCAAAGATATATTGATGGAACTCCATGACAGAAAAAATCCATTAAGATAAAATTATTTTCACATCTAAATTTCTTAATGTATCTTCTAAATGAGTCAATTTGACAAGGAGTGCCTATTACAAGATATTTTTCTTTTCTATTAATAGATGCGAAAGCATTTAAAGTATAACTTTGCATATATTTACTTCCAATAGATAAAGTAAGTTCTTCTAAATTTGTCGCAATATAGTGTTCTGCGCGATTTCTAATATTATTATATTTTACTCCACATATTTTGTATCCTTGCTTTATAAGCATTTTACCAAGTTCAAAACTAATGCCACCAGATGAACTTAGTTTCCTAGTCTTTTCGTCTTTACTCCATCCTGCAAAACACTTAGTTTTTATATTATTTAATGCTATATCTTTATGTGAATATGAACATACTTCAATACATAGTCCGCAATTTGTGCATATTTTAGAATTTTGTATATATGGCTCATAAAATCCATCTCTATTTAATTTTATTTGTATAATATTGTGCGGACATACTACAGCACAAACTCCACATCCATAGCAGTCATGTATCCCTGAAATATTCATTTTGTATTTAAGTTAAATTTCTTTCTAATTATATTTTTTATTTTATGACTTAACTTTATACGTTCGATTTTATCAAAACCAAAATAATAGCTTATAGAAATTGTGCATATTATAGAAACTATACAAACTGTAAAAAAACGTATTAAAGTTATATTAATACAATGATAGCAAATTAAAGGTAGTATTAATGATAATATGGTTATGAAATACATGCGAATTGTAACATCTTTAAGAAATGTAAGCATAGGAAAATCCATTATGCGGGTAAGCATATATAAACGGGCAATGTGGCATAAAAACTCTATAAAAAATGCAATAATCATTGCATAATATGGTTCAACCCCTATTTTGAACGCGATATAAACTATAGGTAATGTTAGTAATGAAAGCGACCCAACAACAATCTGATAATCACGGACTTTACCTGATGCATGCATAGAAACAATCAATGGATTTGAAAGTGTATACAATAAAGCTGTAAATATTGTTAGCCGAAGGAATATGATAGTATATTCTGGAACATCTTTTAACCATATATTTAATATTAATGGTGCTTCAATAATAATGGGTAAAGATAGTATTAATAATAACAAATATGATATTTTGGCTCCACGAAAAACTAACTTATACATAGTTTCGCGTTCTCCTGATGCATAGTCCTTAATTATTTGTGGATTCATTGCCATTTGAAAGTTTGTAACAAATCCATTTAATTTGCTTAAAACCTGATATGCTATACCGCGTGCGGCATTTACTGCTGGTCCAAAAAATATATTTAATACAACATTTACACCTTGTTCTTTGGCTACACCTGCAAGTGAACCTATAAGATTCCAACTAACAAAAGAAGTAACTTCTTTACCATATTTTTTGTCAAAGTGACGAACAAAACGGCATTCTGAAAATTTCTTCTTGCAATATAGATAATATGCCCCTAATAGAAGCATTTGTACTAAAGCCATAAGAATAGCATATACAATTAGACGATCAAAAGGAGTTACTGCAATAATATAACATATAACTAATTTTAAAACAGCATCTATTATACTAAAATATGCGAATGCCGACATCTTCTCGTATGCAATTATTGCACCATTATAAGGTACGTTTATTACATTTAAAATAAAAACAAGGAGTGATAGCTGAAATGTCCAATTTGCAGCGTAATATCTATTAGCTGGAAAATTCATATAATTATTTAAGAACCATACTCCTATGGTTTCGCCGATAATCAATATTATTAGTGCTAATGCGATGTGAATAATTAACATTGTACTAAATATGCCTTTTACATTCCCGTCCTTACCTTTGCCTATCTCGAAAGATAAAAATCGTTGCGTCGCAGTTGTCATTGCACCACTTATTACTGCAAACATAGATACAAAGCCTCCTACAACGTTGTAAATACCAAAATTAACTTCTCCAAGTTTGTCTAGTATTATGCGACTTGTATACAGTCCAATAAACATCATAAGAAGCATTCTTGCATAAAGTAACAATGTATTCTTCGCAATTCTTTTATTATTTTCAGCTGTATTTGTCATATAAAAAATAAGTATTTAGTTATAAATACTTGTAATAAATCTTTTTACCTAATTGTAAATTTTTATCTCCCCTTATACATACTCTCATAATACTTCTGGTAGTCACCAGAAGTAACATTATCCATCCATTCCTGATTATTCAAATACCAGCGAACCGTCTTCTCAATACCTTCTTCAAATTGCAAGCTTGGCTCCCATCCTAACTCCCGCTGCAATTTGGTAGAATCGATAGCATAGCGCATGTCATGTCCCGGACGGTCAGTAACGTAAGTAATCAAATCCATGTCTTCTCCTTCCTTGCGTCCTAACAGACGGTCTACGGTTTTAATCACTACTTTAATGATGTCAATGTTCTTCCATTCGTTGAAACCGCCAATATTGTATGTCTCGGCAATCTTGCCACTATGGAAAATGACGTCGATGGCACGGGCATGATCTTCTACATACAACCAGTCGCGTACGTTTTCTCCTTTACCGTATACCGGCAGTGGTTTGCGATGGCGGATGTTGTTAATGAACAACGGTATCAATTTTTCAGGGAACTGATAGGGACCGTAGTTGTTGGAACAGTTGGTGACAATAGTCGGCATACCGTAAGTATCGTGGAAAGCGCGCACAAAGTGGTCGCTACTGGCCTTGCTGGCAGAGTAGGGACTGTGCGGGTTGTATTTCGTAGTTTCCAGGAAGAACTCTTCTCCGTAGGCCAGATGATGTGTCTCGGATGAAGCGGTTGTAGTGAATGGCGGCTTGATGCCTTCCGGATGTGTCATTTTCAAGGCTCCGTACACTTCATCGGTAGAGATGTGATAGAAGCGTTTGCCTTCGTATTTTTCCGGCAGACTTTCCCAATAAACTTTAGCAGCTTGCAGCAGGCTGAGTGTGCCCATCACGTTGGTACGGGCAAAAGTAAACGGATCCTTGATGCTGCGGTCTACGTGGCTTTCAGCAGCCAAATGGATGATACCGTCTACACGGTATTGCTGCATGATTTCCTGCATCTTCTCGTAGTCGCAGATATCGGCTTTGATGAAAGTGTAGTTCGGCTGGTTTTCGATGTCCTTCAAATTGGCCAGGTTACCAGCGTAGGTTAACTTGTCCAAGTTGATAATGTGATACTCGGGATATTTGTTGACGAACAGACGGACTACATGGCTGCCGATGAATCCGGCACCGCCAGTGATTAATATATTGCGTTTGAATTCCATGATTATGCGTTTTTAAGATGATTGATACAGATTTTTAAAGAGTCGGTCCAGTAGGGAATCCGGATGCCGAAAGTTTCTTTGATTTTGGTTTTGTCCAGTACCGAATACGCCGGGCGTTTTACCGGGCTGGGGAACTCGTTGCTGTGGCAGGGCTGGATGTCGCACTGGGTCTGTCCGGCCATTGCGGCAATAGCTTTTGTAAAGTCGTACCAGGAACATACGCCTTCGTTACTGAAATGGTAAATACCTGTTTTGCTGTAACCGCTTGTCGGAGTTTCTGCGGTGTAGTCCTGCAGGATGGTTTGGATGGCTTTGGCCAAATCGTAGGCGTAGGTCGGTGTACCTGCCTGGTCGAATACGACTTTCAACTGGGGCTTGGTGGCCGTCAGGTTCAGCATAGTCTTGACGAAGTTCTTGCCATATTCGGAATATAACCAGGCCGTGCGAAGAATGACATAATCGCATCCTGTGGCCTGAATGTACTTTTCTCCTTCCAGTTTGGTGCGTCCGTAAGCACCGGTAGGAATCCCTTTCTGGTCCTCCCGGCAAGGGATGTTGTATGGGTCTCCTCCAAATACATAGTCAGTAGAGATATGGATAAGCAAGCCGTTGACTTCTTTCATGGCCTCTGCCAAGTTCCGGGGAGCTTCTGCATTCAGTACGCGGCAGAAGGCCTCGTCGGATTCGGCCTTGTCTACGTTGGTGTAGGCAGCACAATTGATGATGCAGTGAATGTCGTGTGCCTTGACAAGTTGTTTCACTGCTTCCAGACTGGTGATGTCCAGCAGGGTAGTTTCCACACCTTCTGCTTCTACCACGTCGGTAAATATAAAATGATAGGGGGTGTCTTGGGCTATGAGTCGCATCTCACGTCCTAATTGTCCATTGGCACCGGTAACTAAAATATTCAAGTTCATCAATGAATAATTAAGAATGAATAATTAAGAATAGAGTGAATCTATTTTCAGAAAGGGCCGAATTCAAACGGAGAATCGAAGTCCTTTAAAAGGGGATGTTTGGTATCTTTTTCACTGAGGATGGCGTGTTCGGTAGGAATACGCCAGTCGATACCTAAAGAAGTGTCGAGAATGCTAATGCCGCCATCAGCTTCCGGATGATAGAAATTGTCGCATTTGTATTGGAAGATGGCTTCCGGACTCAGTACGGCAAATCCGTGGGCAAAGCCACGAGGAATGAAGAACTGGCGGTGATTGTCTTCAGTCAGTTCTACGGCTACGTGTTGTCCGTAAGTCGGACTGCCTTTGCGGATGTCTACTGCTACATCCAATACGGCTCCTTTTACGCAACGTACCAGTTTGCTCTGTGTGAAAGGGGGACGCTGAAAATGCAGACCACGCATTACGCCGTAGCTGGATTTGCTTTCGTTGTCTTGTACAAAGTGGATTTCACCCACCTGCTTGTTGAAATCTCTTTCGGAATAAGATTCGAAGAAATAACCTCTGTCATCCTTAAACAAGCGTGGTTCAATAATTACCACGCCTTTAATGTTCGTTTGAATCACTTCCATGATATAATAAGTGTTTTAAAATTCCAGATTGCTTTTTCCGGTACGTTCTACTTCGTCAATGACGCTGAGCAGATACTTTCCGTATTCATTTTTCAGCATGGGCTGTGCCAGTGTGCGCAGCTTGTCGGCGGAAATCCATCCCTGACGGAAGGCAATGCCTTCCAGACAGGCAATTTTCAGACCCTGCCGTTTTTCAATTACTTCAATGAAAGTGGACGCTTCACTCAGGGAATCGTGGGTACCGGTATCCAACCAGGCAAAACCGCGTCCTAATGTCTGCACTTTCAGCTCACCATCTTCCAGAAAACGCTGGTTAACGGAAGTGATTTCCAGTTCTCCACGGGCAGAGGGTTTGATAGATTTGGCCACGCTGACCACCTTGTTGGGATAGAAATAGAGTCCGACTACCGCATAATTGGATTTGGGCTGAGCGGGCTTTTCTTCAATGCTCAGGCAGTTCCCTTCTGCATCAAATTCCGCCACGCCGTAACGTTCTGGGTCGCTGACCCAATAGCCGAAGACCGTGGCTTTCCGGTCTACTTCTGCCGTGCGAACCGCTTCCCGTAACATGGCACTCAGACCGTTGCCATGGAAAATGTTGTCGCCCAATACCAGGCAGACGTCGTCTTGACCGATGAATTTTTCTCCAATCAGGAACGCTTGTGCCAGTCCGTCGGGAGAAGGCTGTTCTGCATACTCAAAGTGCACCCCGTAGTCACTTCCGTCTCCCAACAAGCGGCGGAATCCGGGCAAATCGTAAGGCGTAGAGATAATCAGAATCTCGCGGATACCTGCAAGCATCAGTACCGAGATGGGATAATAAATCATCGGTTTGTCGAAGATGGGCAGCATCTGTTTGCTGACTCCCTTGGTGATGGGGTAGAGGCGGGTTCCGCTTCCACCGGCTAGCACAATTCCTTTCATAATTTTACTTTATTTGTCGTTTTTATTTCCATAGCCATAACCGTAGCCATAGCCGTATTTCTTTCCATAACCGTATTTGCCATATTTCCCGTATTTTCCATAACCGTAGTAATAGCCGTTTTTACGCTGATTCATGTCGATGCAGTTAATCAGTGTACAGAGATTCGGGAGTTTATGGTCTTTCTTCAGTTCGTTAATGAGTTCATAATGGCTCTTGTGGGTATAGCCGGCACGACAGATATACACACTCAGGTCGGCTACACGGGCAATCAACTGAGTATCGGTTACCATCCCAATGGGGGCTGTATCCAGAACCACATAGTCGAAGTTTGCTTTCAAAATCTCGATGGCCTGATCGAGTGTTTTTCGTGCAACTAACTCCGTAGGGTTGGGAGGTACTGTACCTCCCGGAAGGATATATAAATTAGATGATATAGCAGAAGGCTGGCACAAAGAAAGTAAATCGGTATGTTCCGGATTGGCCAGATATTGGGTAATACCTTTTTCTTTGTGTGAAATCTGGAAGACCTTATTCAGTCCCGGTTTGCGGATATCAAGACCCACAATTACTACTTTTTTACCCATGAAGGCGAAACTGCAAGCCAAGTTTCCGGCAGTAAAGCTCTTTCCTTCACCCGAACTGGTGGAGGTAAAGAGAATCACCTTTTGCCCTTCCTGTAACATGTACTGGATATTGGTGCGTACGGAGCGGAATACTTCTTCCATCAAGTCGTTGTGATTCTCATGGACGACAATTGGATTTCCTTTGGTATCCACCATGGGCACGTCACCCACTACCGGTACATCGGTAATCTTTTCGACATCGGCACGGCTTTCAATTTTGAAACGAAGCAGGTTGCGCAAATAGATAACTCCCACTGGAATGCCGATGCCCAATACCAATGCAATCAGGTAGAACATCTTTTTGTTGGGAGATACGGGAGCACTTCCAGCCATGGCTTCCTCAATGATACGTCCGTTGGTAGCGGTAGAAGCCAAGGTGATGGCATTTTCTTCCCGTTTTTGCAGTAACAGCAAATACAGGCTGGCCTTGATTTCCTGCTGGCGGGTGATGCTCATCAATTCCTTCTCTTGTGTAGGCGCGTTGCTGATGCGGGTAGCATACTTCTTGCCTTCGCGATCCAAGTCAGACTGGGTGATAAGCAGACCTTTTTCTACATTGTCTACTGTAGTCTGCACATTGGCGCGAGTAGCACGGATACCGGCATCCAGTTGAACCACGGCAGGGTTGCTTTCATTGGAGGTGCGGAGTAAACGCTTGCGTTCAATCAACAAATCATTGTATTTTACAATCAGATTGCTAAGTCCTTCATCAGCCAGACCTACATTGGCGGGTATCACTTCCATCTCATTTTTCGGATCATTGATATAGCTTTTCAAGAAGGTGATTAGTCGAATTTGGGTGGCATTTTCAGCCTGCTTTTGCTGGTAGGCAGAATTTTCCTTTAATGCCAGTTGAGCATCGGAACTTAAATCGGTCAGTCCGGCCTGTTGCTTGAAACTGGCCAGCTGGCTTTCCGTGGTACCCAGTTCCTGGTTGATGATACCGATTCGTTCATCAATAAATTGGGCGGTTTTGGCAGCTACTTCATTTTTGTCGTTATTGGCATCTTCGTTATACAAGGCTACCAGCATATTGATGAAATCCACGCCACGGGTGGGGTTGCTTTCATCCAATGAAAGGGCGGCAATGGTGGTCGTTTTGGAAGTAGGTTCACTGGTCAGATTATTGGCGTAGGCTCCTGCTAAAGCGGTAGGAGAGACTACGGTAGCCGTGATGGTACGTGTCTGGTCTATCTTAGCCATAGTAGAGTCGCTGTTCGCAGAAAGGGTAAAGACGCCCACAGGAGTAGTCAATACGCCCGGAAGTTGGTCGAAATGCTTACGAAGGGTCACTTTGTCGGCATTCCGACTGGGGTAATAGCTGCCTTCTACATCCACTTTTCCGTCGGGGGTACAGGTCATTTCCAAAGTCACCGGGCCAAAGAGGCGGTCGGCTTCTTCGGGAGTGGTCCATACCTGCACCGGAGAGGTTTTGTACAGGTCAGCCGGATAGCGGAAGGTCTGTGCTTCTTTGTAGTTGATATAGAGGTTCAGTTTGTTGACAACCTTCTTGACAAGGGTGCGGGAACGCAGAATCTCCACTTCGTTGTCGAAATTGCTGGCCATACTGAGCATGCCCAAATCCTGCATGGCCTGCATGGGAGAGGCAGACGGGTTTTTGGTCTGGTCACCCTGTTTAATCAATACGGTGGCATTGACATTGTACACGGGGGCCTGATAACGCAGATAGGCATACATGGCGATGCCCATCACGATGACACAGCCCAAAATCCAGGGCCAATACATCAGGTATTCAAAAAACAGTGCCTTGTAATCTACGGGCTTTTCATCTTCCGGCTGGAAGCCGTTTTCGTATCTTTCGTCACTCATAATAAACGAATAAGTAGTTTTGATTGAATTTTTATTTGAATACTGTTACTAACAAACTGGCAATTGATACCAGAATGGAAGTGGCACTAATCCAGATGGTTGTGCTATTGCCAATATCTGAGTTACGCGCTTTAGTCTTGTTGGGAGTCACATAGAGAATATCGTTCTGTTGGAGGTAAAAATATGGGGAAAGCACAAGGTCTGCATCGTTTAAGTTAAGCGTTTGAATGAGACGTTTACCATTGGCATCTTCACGTACCAGTTTCACATTTTCGCGTACACCATATACGGTCATGTCGCCCGCCATGGCCAAGGCTTCCAGTACGTTTACTTTTTCATTGGTGACGGTAAAGGTGCCAGGCTTGTTTACTTCGCCCAAAACAGAGATTTTGTAGTTAATCATGCGCACGGTGACTACTGGAGTTTCTTTCAAATAGGGAATTAACTTTTGGCGAATTAAAGCTTCGCATTCGTTTTTGGTGAGTCCGCTGATTCTGAGGCGGCCTAATACAGGAAAGTCAATTTCGCCGTCGTTGTTTACTAAGTATTGCTGTAAACTTGGTTGGGTAGTAGTACGAAAACTACTGCTCGCTGTATTCAATGGGTCTTGTACAGTCAGGTTGAATGGAGCAGCGGCTGCAGGATCGGTGGTGTTCACCGTGATATTTAGAATATCCTTGGGCATGATTTTGGCATCATACAAAGGAATTTCTTTCCCATAATTGTTTACTACTTCCGGATTTTGTAAATACGGAACTTTCTGGTAAGACGTACACCCGCTCACCAGCAGGGTGGACAACGTCAGCATACAGACTACTTTGCGTATCTTCATCTTTTCATTGGGTTTTGTTATGATTTTTCTAAAGGAATTTCCCTGCGCATAGGGTGTGCTTCGCCGTTACCACTCCCAGCTATGGATTGGGGGCGGTAAACACAGCGGCCAATAATCAGCCGCAAAATTAAGCCTTATTTTTGGTCTATTCAACTTATAGAGGGGTTTTTGTCGGTGAAAAGGGTGGAAATCAATGAAAAAGTGGGCATATCGGCGGATTTTGTAACAATTCTGGAACGAGGTATGGGGTATAGGGGCGGGGCGTGAGAAAAACGCAAGGGCGTTTTACCTGAAACGCAAGTGCATTTGAGATAAAACGCAAGTACGTTTTACTTCAAACGCAAGGGCGTTCGATTCAAAACGCAAGGGCGTTTTCGGGGAGTTCCGGAAAGGAAACATGACGGGTTGTCGGGGTTGGCAGGCATTTTTATAAAATGTATATACGCGGGGTGTGGAAAAATACAACGCTTATATTTTTCCACACCTGTATATAGAGAGTTTGCAAAACCGGTGCCAACCCCGACAACCCGTCAAGCGGTGGCCCGGGGAAGGCCGGTTCTTCACTACCGTTCTGTATCTTTTGTGCGAGGGGTTTGGATGCCTTGAATTGATTTAATTCGCTCTAAATCAGTGGCGAGTGAACGGAAAAAGTCGCGGAGCAGCTCGTCCTGCTTCTGCGGGTCGGCGGCAAGCAGGCGGTGGTACACGGCAAGGATGCGGCCGAGGAATGTCAGATCCGTCAGGAGCCCTTTTTAACTTTTTGAAACGTGTGTGCGCTCATCGGCGCCAGTCGGCACAACTCTTGTACGGTGAGGGTACGGCCGTGCGACAATACCTGGTGGCGCCACGCTTCCAGCATCTGTCCTAGTTCAATCAATTTCGCTTGTTTCATACGCATTTTTGTTTAAAAAATAAAATTATAGTAAATTATTGGTTAAAATATTGCACGCATGCGTGCAATGTGGGTTTGTACTTTCTGTAAACTTGTGTTACATTCGTTTCGCTGTTTTGAAAAGGAAACACAAAAAATAAAACTAAAAGGATTGCAAATTTAATAAATCATTAAATAAAGCACGAGAAAATGAACAAAATGATGCTAAGTATTTTTAAGGGTTATGCCGACACGATGCCCGTGGCGGTGAGTCTTGATGAAGTGGTCCGTCTGATTCGGGAGGACAAGGTGTTGGCCGACCACACCGAAAAATACCGTTACTATCGCTCGCAGGGGCAGAAGACGGCTGCCGGCCGGGAAAAGG
>ULOK01059585.1_pt1 | contig 12005 bp, 13 predicted proteins | sample 1952501 | NCBI WGS metagenome assembly ULOK01 (sample SAMEA4835601, study PRJEB28245) | human gut metagenome | biome: gut microbiome; material: fecal sample | place: Denmark | collected 2008
TGAACTTCATGAACAATTTGTTAATATTACAAAGCTTCACACAATCTTTACAACTAATATATTTTTCATTAACAATCATCATTAACTTATATGTTATAATAAACTTGTGAATAGTCCAGAGCAAGCCCCGGAAGGGCGGACGTGCGTAGCTCACGCAAGAAATTCACGGGCGGGTAATGGTTGGGAATTATTAATGAGGTGTAATATGATATCAGGAATAGATATAAGTCAATATCAAGGAAGCGCATTTAACACAGAGAAAGCAAAAGATGAGGGGTTCGACTTTTGCATATGTAGACTTGGAGGAGGGCTTCCGGGATTTAATCAGGATAAGTATTTTTTGGATAACTACATAAACTGCAAAGAACAAGGTCTGAAAGTTGGGGCTTATGTATACGCAAACGGTCTTAATGAAGAAAATTATTTCCTTGATGTTTTTGCTTATGAGACAGCAAGCAGACTTGACACTTTACAGTTGGAATATCCAGTATTCCTTGATGTGGAAGCCGCCAGTTGGAGAAATCGCACCAAGGAAGTAAACACTGCAGTAATTAAGCGAATACTTGATAAAATGGAATCATATAATCTTTTTGTTGGCGTTTACTCCTCGCAGGATTGGTTCAAAAATTGTGTACATTATGACGAATTATACGGTCGCTATGTATGTTGGGTTGCGAAATGGAGTACAACGCCTCCGACTATCGGATATGATTTGTGGCAGTATGGCGGAGAAACTAATTTAATACGTCCAAATCAGGTTGCAGGAGTAACATGCGACCAAGATTATAGCAAATATGACTACTCGGAGATAATACCGAAAACTAATTGTAATGGTTGGACGGATTTGACCTGTGATGTAAACGGAGACGGTAAAGTAAATAGTAAAGATATTGTTGCAGAGATGAAAGCGGTTGCAAATGGAACAGGTGGTAAGGATGTAAACGGAGATGGTAAAGTAAACAGTAAAGACATTGTGAAAATAATGAAGGAGATAGCCGATAAATGACATTTACAGATATTACTCAAATTATAGCAAATTTAGGCTTTCCTATTGCTGCATGTATAGCATTGTATATAATGAATACCAAAACAATTAATAAATTAACAGAAGCTGTTGAAGAATTAAAAAAATTAGTGGAGAGTTTGCACAATGGAAATTAACGATATATTTAAACTAATAGACGCGGGATTTACAAAAGAAGACATTATAGAAATGTCTAAACCTGTAGAAACGGTTGCGGATGTTTCGCAGGCGAAGTCTGAAACCATAACGCCGGAGGTGAAGACTGAATCAATAACGCCGGAAGAACCCCATTTTGAAAATATGGATTATATAAAAGCTTTGCAGAAGAGTATTGACGATTTGAAGAAAACAATTATTGCAACTAATCAGTTACGCGATTTGGGCGGAGAAAAGAATAATACTATAGATGATATAAATGATTATATTATTAACGGAAGGAATAAGAAATAATGGCAAGTGTAAATGAATTAAATTTTAACCAAGTATCGACGCTTTTAACATCTATTGTCAAGCAGGCTACAGGACAGAGCGTACTAACTCCTACAAATACAAGCGATTTTGTTTCAGTAGCGACAACAGCGTTAAAGAACGGAACAGACCCTGTTATGTCAGCAATAACACAAATGGTATCACGTACTATATTTTCGATTAGACCATATTCTGAAAAATTTAAGGGTTTAAGAGTGTCTTCGGAACGTTGGGGCAATATTGTCCGCAAACTCAATATCGCCGATGGAGCATATATTGATGATACAGCATTTGCTTTGCCAGAGGATGGGCAGAGTGTAGACATGTACAAACTCCGCCGGCCAAACATTTTGCAGACTAACTTCTATGGCGCGAATGTGTTCAGTATTGAACGGTCATATTTTAGGGAACAGTTGGAGTGTGCATTCACTTCACCGGAAGAGTTGGCAAGCTTCTACAGCATGGTAACCGGTAATATTATGGATATGATAGAGACAGCACATGAAAACCTTAAACGCGCAACTCTTTCTAACCTCATCGGCGGAATTGTGTCCGGCGGGGGTGACGAACAGAAAGTTCATTTGCTGACTGAATATAACGTAAAGACCGGCGGGAAATATACAGCGGTAACCATTATGGCTCCGGATGTATACCCCGATTTCATGAAATTTGTATATGCTCGAATAGCTACAGTTTCAGCGCTTCTTACAGAACGTTTACAGCTTCATCATATCAATGTTACGGGCAAAGCTATTACACGTCATACACCTTATGAAAACCAGAGATTGTATATGTATGCTCCGGCAATGTATGAAAGCACAGCTCGCGCAATAGCCGATACTTATCATGACACATTCCTGCGTTATGCTGACCATGAAACTGTTAATTTCTGGCAGGCTGTAGATACTCCGGACACTATTAATGTTACCCCGTCGTATCTCAAGGCTGACGGAACTATTACTACGCCAAGTAATGCAGTGTCGGTTCCGAAGGTGTTCGCTCTTCTTTGTGATGAGGAAAGCTGCGGAATGACAGTATGCAATGAATGGAGCGCAACAAGTCCGCTCAATATTTCAGGCGGTTATTATAATGTTGCATGGCATTTTACGGATAGATTTTGGAATGACTTTACCGAAAATGCCGTAGTATTTACAATGGATTGATAGTATGAAAGTTACGTTATATTCAGGATTTGGAAAGCGGAATAATTCCACTAAAACCCCCACAGGGGGGACTGTCTATACCGGAACGCTAAAAGATAATTGTACAATATTAAAACCTATCATTATCTTTCAGGCTGCCGGGGCGGATGATTATTTCCCTGAAAGCTATCCTGCAAGCTATAATTACGCATATATTGATGCTTTTGAGAGATATTATTTTGTGACGGAATGGGAATGGGCGGAACGGAATTGGATTGCAACACTTGAAGTTGACCCTCTGGCAACATATAAAGGTGATATTGGAACAGGTACACATTATGTCGAGCGTTGCAGCGGAACATTTAACGGACGTATTGTTGATACTGTATATCCTGTTTTAACTAATCCTACTGTCAATATAACCGATATTGACTCACCATGGATTAATGAAACTTATTATATTGTGGGTATAAGTGGTGGTGGAGGTTCAACAGGGATCACTTACTATATTTTTTCATCCTCTCAATATTCAGCATTCATTCAAAATATTTATAATAGTAATTCGTGGTGGAATGCTTCAACGGCAGATATTACTTACGACCCCTCAATATTCAATCCGCTGGATTTTATAAAATCAATAAGATTGTACAGAAGTTCATTTGGCGGAACTGTGGTAAACAGTGTAAATATGGGATATTGGAGCGTGCCTGCCACATGTAGGATAATATCTGATACACAAGCATATTCAAGCGTGCAAAGAAAAATCACATTGCCACAACATCCGCAGACTACAAGTCGGGGAAGCTATGTAAATTCAGATTTATATACTAAGCGTATATTATCAGTTAAACCCTTTGGTAAGATTCCTTTGGATTGCAGTTTAATTGCTAATGAAACGTCTATTAAAATTTATATTGGTATTGACGCATATTCCGGCCGGGGGTGGTTACGTGTGTCTAATGGTTCAAATTCTATGATAATTGCGGAGGCAGAGGCGCAGATAGGCGTTGATGTTTTACTTAATGTTCAGGCCGTATCGGAACTTTCACGAGCAACAGCGATAGTTAATTCAGCTTCAAGTATTATTAGCACAGTAACAGGAAGAGGGTCGAATATGACTATCGAAACAGGCGTTAGTAACTGGGCGGCAATTGCCGGAGTGCCGCTTATTCGTGAGACTGGAACAGGTGGGGATTTAGCAACATTTTCTTTTGCTGAAAGTAATAGATTATGTTCAGCATTTTATTCAATAGCTGATGAATATAATTCGGAGTTTGGCCGTCCATATTGCGCACCGGCGGTATTAAGCAATGTAGGAGGTTTTATTAAGTGTGCAAATGCGAAAGTAGAATTCCCATGTCTTGCACCGGAGCGTGAAAAAATTGAAGGATATTTGAATGGGGGATTTTTCTATGAATAGTGTGCCGTATTCATACGGTAACATCATGCTTGAAACGGCACCTGTTACGCCGTCAACAATACATGTAACGAATACCGCGTTGTCAGCATTTTTCAGACGTTATTTATTTTCTGATTTATTAAGTGTTTGGGAATGGGAAATCCCGGAGAATTGGGATAGCAATTATTTCAAAGCTGTACTATTCTCATGGGGGTATTTTGCAGTTATTGATACTCCAGCATTTGGTATAATTCCACAACAGGCCGGGTTAAAGGGATATAATGTACAATATCAACCTACTAATGCTGTAATTTCTAATCCGAGAATCAATCAAATACTTGAACCTTTAATCGGTGAAGAATGCGCAGTAATCAGAATACGTCCCGATTATTGCGGCATGCTTGACATTGTTAATTATTATGGCGATATGATGGCGTTAACTGCGGAAACACTCGATACAAATATACTGAATTCAAAGCTTGCTTATGTCTTCGCTTCTGATAATAAAGCCGGAGCAGAAACATTTAAGAAGTTTATGGATAAAATTGCCAGCGGCGAGCCAGCGGCATTTATAGATAAAAATCTATTTGATGAAGAACATAACCCCCACTGGGTAAAGTTTAATAATGAAATTCAAAATAATTTCATAGCAAATGATTTACACGGACTTCTTAAAAATTTGTATAATGATTTTCTTAATCGAATAGGCATACCTACTGCAAATACTGATAAAAAAGAACGACTTATAACATCGGAGGTTGAAGCTAATACACAGCAGTCGTTCTCCGCAATGGATATGAGTTTAAAGGAAGTTCAGCGAGGTATTGATCAGGCTATAGAAATATTCCCTGAACTTGAGGGTAATCTGTCGGTTAAATGGAGGGTAGAAGTTAATGGACGCTTGTCTTTCAATAATGGGGATAGTCAATTCAACACTTCCGACAACAGCGGATTTTGAGGATTTAGCTTCAAAATTTAAAAGCTGGTTTAATGTATCCAGTAGTTGGATGACGACACAACTCGCCGGATATATTCTTATAAATACTGCGGAGCTTGAATTCATATTTCCCGACCCTAAATTTGCTGAAATTGCTATTAGTGCATGGGCTCAAGTAAATGATGTGAGATTTACGGAATTATATAATACCACTACTGCGGAATTCTATAATTCGTTTGAACCTCTTGAAAATTACAATATGGAAGAGACAACTACGCAAAAAGATACTAACACTGGAACTGACACGCATACACACAGTGGCGGGACAACCAATGAAGATAGTATTACGACTAATGATACCGGAACAGTATCAGACAGCGGGAATGCTAGTCGTGACGGAACTACTACGCATAAAGTATCGGCATTTAATTCCACGGCATTAGCGGACGCGCATAGTGACACTGATAATTTTAGTACTACTTCTACTAATACCAGAACTGACAATTTAACACATACAACCACAGAGGAACACACATTTAAGGATACACAAAAGCTTGATATTAGCAGAAATGATGTGTTAAATCGTACAGTAACGCTAAGTCGTCATGGAAACATCGGAGTAACTACAAGTCAGCAGATGGCGCAAAGTCAAAGAGACTTAGTTATGTTTGATTTTAATAAATATGTATGTGACGAATTTAAAAATGAGTTCTGTATTTTGTTATATTAAGAGGTGAAACAATGTACTATTTTCCTTATACAAATTTTCATGACTTAAATTTAGATTGGATTATTGAATATGTAAAATCCGCTAAAAGTGAAATAGAAGATTTAATAAATCAATTTGAGAACTTAATAGTTCAAACGACCGGCAATTCAACAAATAAGGTGATGAGCCAAAACGCTGTAACGGAACAGTTGAATTATTTAAGCTCCAGAATTAATACCCTTAATACTGCCGTAGAAGAATTGACAGCGAAACTCAATGAGGATATTGCGAATTTAGCAGAATTTGAAACTGAAACAGATTCAAATTTTTCATCTGATAGGCAAAGACTATCAACTATTGAGAACTCTCTTACACGTTTTTATGTTTTTGTTAAACATACTGCAACGGAGGATACTATAAATGTATCGATATCCGAGTTATTAAATTACCGAACCAGAGCTAACGTCCGATATTATATCCAGGATTCTGTCAATAATTTTGTCAGGTATGCATATGAAGCATATTCGCCACAATCAACGACAATGATGATTCAGACTTTGCCCTTTACTAATGAAAATGCCGTCTATCGTGCAACGATTAACATAACATCTGGAGCGATAACATATTCTTCAGTTGGGATTGTACCGATATCTCAATCATCAGGTCAAAGTCAAACATCGGTAATGTCTCAAAGGGCTGTTACAGAATTTGTTAACAATTTAATCCTTTATGTAAAATTTACTATAACTGCCGATACCTCACGGTGTAACTATAGTTTTGATACAATATACAAGCATGTTGCAAATAACCGTTTTGTATACGGTAACGTCAGATTCGTCGAGAAAAATATCGGGTATTTTTGTAGTGTATATGCAGTGGGTTCTGAACGCATTATTTTTAGGGCAATTCCGAGTTATGATAGTAGTCAGTCACTTATGGTGATCTTAAGTTCCTACGATGTGGTTAGTTATACAGAGCCAAATTTAGGTGTTCTTCCCTATTACCCGCGTTTTGTCATATCTTCAGACGGTGAAACAATCCCAGCAACACAGTTGTCATTATTACAAAATATTTGTAATGCTATAGTCGTTAATAATTATTCACCACAAATTTATTTGAATATTACAACGGATAATGTGACTGAACAATTATATGTTGACAGTGCAGACAGTACAGGATATGTTCTCCGAAATAATAATTATATTATTACATATACTTCCACACCGTCAGCAACTATAGAACCCGTTGAAAAAGTGTTTACTTCTTCAGTTACAGGATTCTACCGAATAGCTGTGGGTGCAGAAGCAGGATATAACATATTAAAAATAATCGGGACGGATGTCGATTTAACAAATTATTATATTGTTGACGCTGATATTACGAAGTTAATAGGTGGAGTTTCAACATTAATTTCCGTGTCTCCAGTATCCGGAGTGCCTGTAATATTAATATATTCAAATGGCGTAGCGCTCTCCGGCAGCTGGACTGTCACTTGCAGGCATAAATAAAGCGGGCGAAGCCCGCTTTATTTTTTAAAATGGACAATAATCGTCGTTATTAACAATTGGCATTTTAGAAGCTGTCTGAGGCTCATCGTCCGTTTCATCCGGCTTGATACCCCGGACTATATAGAGCTTATCAATAAATAATCTAAGGTTATAATCTAATGATTTTTTGGGCTTTTCTACGACACCCTCAATAATTACTTCTGCACCTTTAGGAATAAATTGCAGCACATTTTTTAATTGTTCCTTATTACCAATAATATCATAAAATACTGTATTTTTGAATATTTGGCAGGCCAGAGAGTTTGCAACCATAACTTTGGTACTTGTTTTAACCTCGCTCCACTCCTTACACAATCTGCCTTGAATTACTGTTTTGTTATACATTTTTCTTTCTCCTTTAATAATTAATATTATCTATATTTAAAATATAAGATACAAATTAAAATTACCGTAATAATGGTAACTATAAGTAATCGAGCAGCCCAGAATTTCAACAGCTCAATCCATGTAAAATTATTTTTCATTTATACACCTCAATACATTTTTATATATTTTAATAACAATTTTAATAAGTACCCTTTTTCCGCTTCGGCTTCTCCGAAATACACAGCGTTTACAATACTTCGGTATTTATTGCGGAACACCAAGATGTCATATTCATTAAGCTTAAATTCTTTAGGTGCTCCGCTTTTATGTGTCGATAAGTAATACGGCTTTTGTCTGGATTTATGCCGGTATACTGTAATCTCTCCTATTGTTACGACCGGGATATACTCTGCAAGCGGACGTGACACGTCTAAGAAGCTGTCCATATCCTCAAACAGGTTATCAATAGCTTGATTTGCAAACGCTGTATCTTTAGTATATTTGTATAATGCCGTTTTCTTTTTGCGCTCGCTTATTGGTGAATTTAGATATAACGCTATTAGCCGTTCGTGTTCGCGGTCTATTTTCAATTCCTTCTTATTACGGTACATTTCCATTATAGGACTTATCATATTAAGAGTTAAAAAATAGTCGTTATTTAAAATTGTAGAATTGCATATGCTTATAACTCTAAGTGCCGGACGCCCTTCCAATTCCCTATTACGATTGATAGTTTCATAAGCATTGAAGAACGTGAAAGCCTCGCCATTCATGCTTTGCCCCTTTAATGTTTGAGGTATCGCTTCGTCCTGTATTATAAAATCAATGTCCGTCATATCGCCACCGCGGAAATTCGCAAAGGTTGATAAGCTCATCATATATCCGAGACATTCACCCCACGCCTTGCCATCCTCATCGGCATAATAAAAACTATAGCAGTCGTCACCGTTAGGATAAGGTCGAATATCTATCCCTTTATCAGAGTTCAACTTTTTGAAGACGTTAAAAGCTTCTGTGGAAAGCTTCTTAACCTCGGATGCTTTGCGCCGAAGTAATATAAATTTCGTTTTATGATTTAATACTATTGTTTCAAGTATAGTATATGTCTTTCCAATTCCGCGGCCGCCAATTAACCACATAAACGGCAAACCCTTATTTAACAGATATTCAATATCAGGATATCCTGACGGTTGATATAATTTACTTTTCTTTACTCTATCCATCGTATCTTTTCCATATCAAAATAATTTTTTCGTAACCATTCAAGGGATGAATTGCTGATACGTTTCAAAATATCTTCTATATCTATACTTGTACTAAGCTTATACGTTGTTGGAACTATTGCAACATTAGACGATATGTGAAGATTATGCCCGTCAATTTGTAGATCTATGTCCGTATCATTATCATTATAAATAGCCCGTGTCCCTCCGGCTTTACTCCAGATGAACCCGTCTTTGAACTTTTCAATATCGCCGAGTTCTTCTGCGCCGGACGGATTATTGCCTTTTCGGAATTTATTCACCCCCGCCACAGTCACTTTTAATTCTCCGTCCTTAACCTGTGCGTATTTCTTCGCCCCCAGAGTGGCGAATCTTTCGCTTACCCCCTCGTTTTCATATACCCCCATATAATGATTAACTCCCTTTATGTCAACAGCCTTGTATCCCAGTTTTGATGCCTCTGCGACCATTCGTTTATTATACTCAATAGGGTCATGTTTTCCAATGAATTTTACGCTGTCTGTATCACAGTAAACAAAATCACGTCCAACAATCCACATAAACGACTTTAAGTCCTGACGAGCATACGCCGTAACCCACACGCCGACAGCATACGGGAGAAACGGCGACATCTTCATTTTAGCAAGTTTCTCCTCTTTCGTGTCTATAAGATAGTATTCGTCAGTTGAAGAAAGATACGCTATATCATCTTTCAAAGTGTTTTGTACGGTCATACCATACAATGCGTTGATTTTCTTCTTGGATTCCGCATATGCTATTTTATCCTGTCCACCTTTTAACTCAGTCTTTTTTATAAACAAATCAATTACAAGTTGTCTAAATTCCAAAGGTAAAAATTGTTTGAGCGTCTTATAACATTCTATTATTGTTATATCCTGCGAAGCAATGTTATAATCCTCTAATAAAATCATTAAGTCAATTTCTGTTAATGTTGTCTCCAAACTCTCGGCGTATAATATTCGCCCATTATCGAGCAAATAGTTTTTTATGTTCCTACACTTACTGAACGATATATACGGTTGATTCCATTTCTTAAGTTCTACATGTTCCAATCGTACACGGAATACGTATCCGAATTTTTCCGAATTTGATAGTATGGTTTTAATATCATCTGTCGTTTCTCTAAACTTGGTCAGCGGGAATTTTTTATTTACCAGTTCGTAAGGGTATGAGCTTTCGCGGTCATAACTGCCCACATTTTCTAATATCTTTCCAACATAGAAACGGTTAGCGTGAGTATCTCCACCTCTAAACGCTTCACGCAACAATTCAAACACGTGTAAGGTTGGCACTAAACCGCGTAATATTCCGTTATATGGGAATAACACCTTTTTTGCCATACGCCGGACATATCCGGTTGAAGTATACGGGATTGTATTTAGTGTGTCGCCGTTAGCTTTTAACAGCGATTTAATAGCGCATGATAACCCTACAACATCATTTCGCATATAAATTAAATCTTCAGTTTCTATTTCCGTCCAAGGATAACGTACTACGTCGTAATTCATTTCCGTTTTCTGTAATGCTTTAGGAACGTTCATATCTTTCATAAACCGTTCAAGACCTGTTCCCGCAAGCTTGTAACTACAACGAAATTCCACTTTATCCCACACACAGTACAAAGGTTCTCGAACGTCAACTAAAAACACTTCTTTTCGGTCAAACTCATGAATACCCTTTAAAAATTGGAATTCGTGAGCTAAATTGTGAACATATATAATTAATCGTTTCTTCTCTGGAATTATTCGGTTTATTTCGTCAATCACGTTTATGAATTCTTCCCAAGTTCGGCCATATATTACAGGGACTCCCCATATATGCAACTGCCATATATACATAAACGCATGTGTCTCATCTTTGTATTCAATTTTACTCGTTTCTATATCCCATGACGCTATTACTTCCAGATACTTATTAACTGATTTCGTTAATAATATTTTGGACAGTCTCTTCTTTAGCGTCTCCATTAATAAATGCACGTGCAAGCTCCTCCGACGAATATATATCTATTAGTTTTGTGTTCTTCGCCGCCGCCATAAAATCCGCAAACTTATTATATTGAGCCTCTGTAATATTATAATCATGACGTTGAAGCGTCTTAACAGCCTTTTTTCTAATTTGTCGCAGTCCTGCAATACTCGCGAATTTGTTTTTGTATAAATTCTCTGCAATTTCACGATAAAAGGGTAAATCCTCATCTGATATATCCTTAGGGGCTTCTAAATCAAATAATCCGCTTTTAAGTACTTTGTCATAATCCGACCATTCCTTAGACGCTGAAAACCTTTGCTCGCGCTTCTTAAGAATATAATACAATCTCCGGTATTCCTGTCTATCTGTCATTTGTATCACCCTCGGTCATAATGTCTAAACATTCTTTGACTGCCGACAGCTTCGCTTGATAGAGATCAGTTTCCAAACTATTCTTGCAGACGCTATAGTGTCGACGGTACATTATTTCATAATAATTATATAATTTAATCATTTTGTCTGTTTTCGTCATTGTCTAAAACTCCCCATACTAAAACATTGTAGTAGTCGTCAACTCTACATTTTGCCAACCCTGACTTACTATTAACACATTCATATATTGAGTTTAATTCCTCTTGATGAATTCCGCCTTTTAAAAAATGAGAGTATATAGTGCCGTCTGACGCGCGAAATGTTATAACATCATTACCGTTCATAAACTCAATTCCGTGAGGTGCTAATAATACCGTTTTACTTCCTATGTGATAATCTAATACGCAGTAGCCGATTGCACCGTATAACAATACGGTGTAATACCCTGTACATTCATCATCCACTGCATAACTCCGATATATAAAATAATCTTCACATTCTTTATTTAATCGGTCGATTTCATCCCACGTATGAAGCTCAAAGTCATCATCCGTACCTAACGCTTCTTTAAAGTGTTTGTATTCGTTCATGATTCTATCCTCCTATGAACTATTCCTTATCGTGATTATAGTATAACAAAATATTGTGTCTCTGTAAGATATAAATTGTAAATGATTGATACTAATTGTATTGAATTTGTGTTAAGATGTAGTTAGCATATGCTAACTATAGTAATTGTGAATTTCGTTAAATTTTTAACGAAGTGTGGCAACGAAGTGTGGAACGGTAATTATGAATATTTTTATGGTGAATTGTAAAAAGTGTGTGAGGTTTTGTAATATTAACAAATTGTTCATGAAGTTCA
>ULOK01000289.1_pt1 | contig 11746 bp, 12 predicted proteins | sample 1952501 | NCBI WGS metagenome assembly ULOK01 (sample SAMEA4835601, study PRJEB28245) | human gut metagenome | biome: gut microbiome; material: fecal sample | place: Denmark | collected 2008
AGTGCTACAAAATATCATGTTTGATTTACTCAGAAAACACATTTAAAAGTGAATAGCCTTAAAATCTGCTAAATTTTAAGGAAAACCTACATTGCCAAAAGTGATAATGCTTTAGGTTTATTAAAAAATGCTAAAAATATGGTTTTTAGTATTTAATTTTCACGTAGTATTTGTGTCTGTAGTTAAATCAAACACCTTTAATCATTTATTGATTAAAGTGATAACGAAAAATTATTATGCAGGTATGCTATTAATTTTTCAGTTTGTAGAAAACGAAACTTATTAATTATTAAATATCTTATGGTAATAAATATATAAGGTTTCGTTTTGATACAAAAAAGCGAAGCCTTTTTTGTATGTTACAATAGCAGTTGCTATTGTAACTGATGAGATATAAACAATTTATTGGTTATATCTCACAAGAATAATAAATCTTCGTTTATTATTCTTGTATCAAATATCAAATGTAATTTGGTATTTGATATGCCCTCCGCTAAAGGAGCCCACTGACATCTTTGCAAACAAAGTTTGAAAGTGTCATAGTGGGTTACACACTTTGAAAAAGTTGTGTAACTGCTTCGCAGATTTGCCATAGCAGATATATAGCAAGGCAGAAATTAGTTCTTTGAAAAGGCTTAAAAATATCCTTCTTGCATACCTGCAGGAAAGGAAATGCACTTATGGAAAAAACAAATTACTCGGTAGCTAGAGTACAAACTTATACTAGAGCAAGTATTATAAAAGCAGAAAGACATAATGAAAGAAAAAATACAACTTACTCTAATATGAATGTTGATTTAGCTCAAACACAAAAAAATGTGCATTACAAGAAATGTGATGGCACATACAGCAAAAGATTAAAAGAAATGATTGATACTGGAGATGTATCACTTCGTGGATTAAAAGATAATGCAAAAGTATTTGATGAAATTATATTTGACATTAACTCTGACTATTTTGAACAAAATGGTGGTTATGAATTTGCAAAAGAATTTTATGAAAAGGCATTCCACTTTGCTGAACAAGAAATGGGTGCTAAAAATATAATATCTGCTGTTATGCACGCAGATGAATTAAATACTGCACTAACAGAAGAATATGGAAAACCCATATATCATTATCATTTACACGTTATAGCAATACCTGTTGTTAAGAAAGAAATTAAATGGTCTAAAAGATGCAAAGATAAAAGCTTAATTAGTAATACTAAAGAAATAATAAATCAAGTAAGTCATAGTAAAAAATGGAAATCTCAGCAAGCAACCGACTTACAAGGAAATCCATTATATGATGAAAAAGAAAAAGCAATACTAATTAAATCATATAGTTTACTACAGGATAGATTTTTTCAATATATGTCTGATAGTGGTTATAGAGGATTTATAAGAGGTTTAAAAGGCTCAAATGCTGAACATTTATCTGATATAGAATTTAAGGCTAAAAAAGAACGAGAAAAATTAGAGGCGATTACTAATAAAGTAAAACAGCAACAAGTAAAATTTGCAGAAAATACTTCGGCTATTAATGAAACTGAAAAACGAAGAAATCAAGTACAGCAAGAGCTAAACAAAATAAAGAAAGATATTGATAATTACAAAGGTTATAAAGGAGACATTGATAATATTGATGTAGGAAAATCCAAACTATTTGGAAAAAAGGTTGAACTAGATACAGATGATTATCAAAATCTTGTTAAATATGCTAAAAAAGGTGTTGTTGCAGATGTTGAAATTACAAAATTAAAAGATGAAAATAGAAAGTTGAAACACGACTTTAATGAATTAAAAGAAAAGACTAAAGACTTTATTTGTGCAATTGCTTATGCACCAACTAGAGTAATCGACTTCTTTAAATCTCTATTTAAGGAAGAAGAACAAGAAAAGCAAAGAGAACTAGAACTTGCAGAAAAGCAAAGATTAGAAAAAATATATACACCTACTGAAAGAGAAATATTAGCCAATATTACAGATTATGATAAAGCTTATCTTAATCGTTTTGAAGGCGAAACTAAAGAAAGAGTTGAACGAGGTTTAATTGAAGAATATAGAAAACAATTAGAATATCAAGAAAAAGTTAACTCTCCTGAATACAAGAAAAGGAGGGCTGATAGAAATGCAAGATAATATTGTTTATAGATTAGAATTAACAGATAAAGAATTTGAATTTATAGAATATTTAAGAAAAGAACTATATGATAAAATTTCAAAAATGAGTGAAAGCGAACTTAGAGAATTTTTTGAAAATTTATGTATAGAGCAAAATTTGAACTTTGAAAAAGAAATAAAAGGTACTGTTTATAAGGTAAATACCTATTTTAGCAAAGATTCAGAATATACAATATTACAAGATCTTTTTAGAATTTTTAGAAAGTAATCATAATTTATTGGATTTTAGTTTGAAATATGGTATATTATAAACACTACTTTAAAAAAGTAACTATTATTTTATATCGTATTTCAAGCTGGGAAAGGAGAAAATAATGAAACAGCTAGAAAGCGATAAGATTACTGCTTTATACTGCCGTTTGTCAAGAGATGATGAACAGCTAGGTGAAAGCAATAGTATAACAAATCAAAAATCAATTTTAAGTAAGTATGCTAAAGAAAACAATTTTCAAAATATAAAGTTCTTTGTAGATGATGGATATTCAGGAACAACTTTTACAAGACCTGCTTTTATGGAAATGATGGAACTTGCTGAAAGTGGAAAAATTGGAACAATAATTGTAAAAGACCATTCAAGACTTGGAAGAAACAGACTTATTGTAGGACAACTTCTTGAAGAAGATTTTGTAAGGCTATGTATTAGATATATTGCAATAATGGACAATATTGATAGTAGTAAAGGATTAAATGACTTCTTGCCTATTCAAGACTGGTTTAATGAAATGCATGCAAAAAATACAAGTCAAAAAGTTCGAGCAGTTCTTAAAAATAAAGGAGAATCAGGTATTTCACTTGCTAACAATGTACCTTATGGCTATAAAAAGAATGAGAACGATAAGACAAAATGGCTAGTAGATGAAACATCAGCAGAAGTTGTAAAAGAAATATTTAATCTATTCATTCAAGGACATGGGACTTTTGAAATTGCTAGAATTTTAAGAGAAAGAAAAATATTAACTCCATCTGAATATAACGCAAGTATTAGTATAAACTCAAATAATCAAGAATACCAATATAAATGGTGTGGAACCACTGTAGCAGGCATTTTAGATAGACAAGAATATATTGGAGATACTGTAAATTTTAAATCTACTACTCGTTCTTATAAAGATAAGACTAGAATAAATCTTCCAAAAGAAGATAGGAAAATATTTAAAAATACACACGAACCAATTATTGATGAATATACTTGGAACATTGCTAAACAATTAAGAAATAACAGACAAAAACGTGCTAAATCAGGTAAGAAAAGTATATTCTCTGGATTACTATTTTGTAATGATTGTGGTAAAAAGATGTATTTTCAATCACCTGTTGTAGACTTAAAAGCTAAAGACCATTATAGATGTTCAAGTTATAAACACGATACTACGGCTTGTACTTCTCATTATATTTCAGATGAAGCATTACAGATTATTGTTTTAGAAAATATCCAAAGAGTAACCTCTTATATGAAAGATTATGAAGATTTATTTATTAAAGAGCAACTTGCAAAATCTACACAGGATGAATTAAAGAAAATTTCTAAAAACAAGAAAGAACTTGAAAGGGCTACAAACAGAATAATTGAAATTGACAACTTATTCATGCATATTTACGAAGATAATGTATCTGGGAAAATTACAGATGATAGATTTAGAAACTTATCATATAATTATGATAAAGAACAACAAGAATTAAAACTTAAAATTGAACAATTATCAAAAGATATTGAAAATACTGAAAAGAAAGATACTGATATTACACAATTTATATCTAATGTTAAAAAATATACTGAAACAACCAATCTTACAGCTGAAATATTAAATGAATTAATTGAGAAAATAGTAATTCATCAACAAGAAAAAATAGATGGTAAGAAAACACAAGAAATTGATATATATTACAGAGGCGTTGGTATAATATCTTTTCCATTAAGTATGAATGATATTGAAATAACAATTAATAAAATATTAAATAGAAAAACAGCTTAATATTGAAATAACTTATTTTAAGGGGAGAATGTTTTTAGTGTACTTAACTAAAGCATTCTCCCCTATGAGTTTTGACATACTATCAAAACTCGGGAGCTCTGCGAGGCATCGAATTAGCTAACTTTTCATCCAAAACGAATGATTTTCTTAATCGAAAATCAAGTGTAAAATTTCATTTTACAAGTCGTTTTGATGAAAAATATCTAAATAAAATTTGCATAAAGCATGGCAAATTTTATTTATCTATCCGCTAATTCTTAGCATATTCAAAGAAGCTTTTTTAGAAAATTCTATGAAGTATTATCTAATAGAAAGGAGCAATTTACGATGCAAAAACTAGCATATTCTATTCATTTAGGTAGCGATAAAAATAGATCAAAGCTTGGAAAAAGAGTAGCAAAAAATAATCCATCTGATACAACTTCATTAAGTAATAATGCTATTCAAAATAGTCAGCAATTATCAAAAGTTAATAAGCATAATTTAAGAGATTACGACAAAAAAATTGAAGATATTGAAGGTGTTTATGGTACAAATAATTTGTATCAAGATGTAAAGAATGTGTATTTGCAAGAATTTCAAGAAGCACAAATTGAGTATGATAATAGAGTAAGAAAAGATAGACAAATAGGAGACTACTTTACACATATATCAAAAGATAGTAAACATGATTTGGCTTGTGAACTTATAATAGAACTTAGTGATATGGACTTTTGGAATGATAAAACAATGGAATATAAAAAGCAAATGACAGAAGTTTATAAAGACCAAATCTATAAATTTGTGGAAGTTGTACCTGCATTTAAAGTAGCAAATGCAGTAGTACATTATGATGAAACATCACCACATATGCACCTAGTTGGAGTACCTGTAAAAGATGGTTATAAGAATGGAATGAAAAAGCAAGTGGCTAAATCTCAAATATTTACAAAAGCATCTTTGAAAGAGATTCAAGATAAAATGAGAAAATATTGTATTGAAAAATTTAACGAAGTATATGAACAAAATGCAACATTAAAGGAAAAACAAAAAGGCAGAAATCGAGATATTAATGTTAATGATATGGGTGGTTATAGTGAATTAAAAAGAGAACAAGAAAAGAATACAAAGAGATTAAAGGAGGCTAATAGTAAAAGCGAAAACTTAGATATAAAAACGCAAGAGATTAAAGAGATTCTTAATAATTTAAAATCACCACTACTTGATAAAAATAATAAGCTTATTTCAAACGAGAATATTGATAAAGTCTTAAATTATACAGAACAAGTAAAAGATACTACTAAAAGTATAAAGGGTGTTAATGACTTAAATATTACTATTGATAAAGTTGAGAAGAATTATAGAAATTTAGAAAGTGAGAGAAATAGACTTTATAATAGTAATACTGAAAAGGACCAAATAATTGCTGATTTAAATGAAACGATGAAGGCTAAGGATGAAAAAATTAGCAAATTAGAAACAGCTTTAAATAAGGTAAAAGCAGAATTAAGCAAATTTAAAGACTTTTGGAGAAGACTAATTAGAAGATTTCAAATCAAGATATTTGATGAAGATTTTGAAAAAGTGCCAGAAGATAAAAGAAGTTATACACTTGTTGCAGAAGATTTAGAAAGAAGTGGAATATTTGGTGATAATGATTCTGATATAGTACATAATCCAACAAGAAAAGTATTAACTACTGAAGAACTAGCTGAAAAACAAGCTAAAAAAGTTAAGAAAAAGAATAATTATAATTTAGGTTAAAGGAGGTTTTCAAACAATGTCTAGTAAAGATAATATCTACTTTAGTAGAGAAGAATACAATAAATTAATGCAGATTATTAATGATAATAAAAATAGCAGAAATAAGGAAATCAAACAAAGAGCAGAACAATTAAGCGAAAAATTTGAAAATTATGTTTATATACATGAGAAGCAAACTGAAGGAAGATTAGAAGAGGGTGTTATATATAGAGCATATTCAAATGAACTTAAGTGGCTTGTTCAGGAATGTATGTATTTAGTAAGAAAAAAAGCTAAAACAGATTATTACGAAGAATTAAAAATAAAAGAGAACAAAGGAGAGAAATAGTTATGAATAATGAATTACCAGAAACAAAAATAGATGAAAAAACAAGAATTGAATATCATTTAGAGGGAGATTATTATATTCCAAATCTTGTAATGCCAGAGCAAGAGAAGATTACTTTAAACAAATATGGAAGAATGAGATTAAAATATTTAAAAGAAAATAAAAAAGCTGAATATTCAATAATGTTAATAGATGGAACTTTAAAAGAGATTCAAGAAACTGCAACAGAAAGAGTAGAACAAATAATAAAACAATTAAAATCCAAAAGTAATTTAACAGAAGATATGAAAAATACAGATATGCTTTATTGGGTTGGAACTATGAATGCTATTAAAAATCAAGCAGAAGAGATTGTTTTTAATAAATTAATATATGTATAGGAGAGGATTCAAATGAAAAATTTAAGAGAAGTAAAAGATGATTTATTAAAAGAATGGTTAGAATTTAGAGATGAAACAGTATTTTGTGAAATGACACCTCAAGATAAGAAGTATTGCATTTATTTTGATGAAATTGCAGAAAAAATACTAAAAAATGTACCAGAGCAGAATAAGAAGTATGTAAAAAAGCAATTAGATCAACTTGATAAAAATTTTATGGACTATTTATACTACTGGAACGAAAAGTATTATAGAAATGGATTTGCAGATGTAATTGAATTGCTTTATTTATAAAATAGATAAAAGAAGACGAAAATATAGTTTAAAAAGCGTTGATATATCAACGCTTTTTGTCGTATAAAAATATAAAGAAGAGAAAACAAATTAAAGTAAACGGATATGTTCAAAAAGAAGAGAATAACATATAAAATTCTTTATTTAATTTGTTGAAAAAAAGGTATATTTGTGATATAAAATATAATTGTAAAAGTATAATTAATTATCAAAACAGAAAGGACGATTTAACTTGAAAAAAATTCCATTAATAATACGAAAAAGTATAAATTATGCTTTTGTTATAGTTACAGGTATTAATACAATTGTAGGATTATGGGGATATACTGTAAGAGATATTAGCGATAAACTACAATGGTGGCAATGTGGAATAATTATGTTAGTGGCTTTTGCTATACTTTCAACTATTATGTTTGTTATTTTAAGTATTCAAAAACACAAAACATATGATACAACAATTAATGGTGTTCCTGTAAAAATAAAAGTTGGAGATATATTCGATGAAAAGGGATTAAAAGTAATACCATTTAACGAAAGATTTGATACTGAAGTAGATGATATTATTATTGCTCATAATTCATTAAATGGAAAAATGATAGATAATTATGTAAAAGATATAGAGAATTTAAAATTAAAGATCAAATTAGCACAAACGGATAATTCTCCCTTCAAATCCACTAAAAAAAGTGGAAAAGTAGTATTTCCACTTGGTAGAATTATAGCTTATGAGAATTTTTTGCTACTTGCATTTTCACATTTTAATGAGAAAAATGAAGCTTATATAGGTATAGGAGAATATGAAAAGTTACTTATATGTATGTGGTCTGAAATAAGAAGAACTTATGCAGCTAGACCAATAGTAATTCCGTTATTAGGAGGAGGGCTTACTACAATTGAAGGTATCCAAGAAAAAAATTATACTGAATTTTTGAAATGCATCTTATGTACATTCCGCAATAGTAAATTTCAACCTCAAGAAGGAATAACGATTATATTAACACAAGATGTGATAGAAAATATAGATATGAATTTAATAAAGGAGGAATTTTGATATGTCATTATATCGAACAAGAACATATATAGCAGCTGATTTTGATAATGATAAAGATGCTGTAGACCAACTGCATAAATGGAATGATAGCAATTATTGGAGTTTGTCATTTTCTGATGCACATGACTTACAATCTTCAAGTGATAATAGTTTATATTGTTCAATTAAAGCTTCACTAAAATATCGAATGGATGGTTCAAAGACATTTGTTTTAATTGTTGGAAGTAATACAAATAATATCACAAAAGGTGGCTGTCAAAATTGTGGTAGTTATAATAGCCATACCTATTCTTGTGCAAGAGGACATTCTATAGATTATCGTAGTTATATAAAATATGAATGTGAAGAAGCGGTTAAAGCTGGAATTAAAATTATTGTATTATATAATGCAACAACGGTAGATAAAACTAAATGCCCAGAAATTGTAAGAAATTTAGGAACTCATAGAGCTATGGTTGTTAGAAAAGAAGGAAAGTATTATTGGGATTATCAATCTGTTAAGGAAGCATTTGATAAATAGTAGGTTCAATAATTAAAATAGAAAATAGTTGTTAAATAATTAAATGGAGGAGAAATGGAAAATCAATTACAAATATATTATAATACAAAATTAGAAAAACATAATATAAAAAATTCATATATATATAAGGATTTCCCTTTTGACAAAATATATGAAACTAGCAAAAAAGAAGCAAGTAGAAAAAAACCAATATTCTTTTTACACAAATACTTTGCTAGAAGAACGACATGTAATTTTAGATTAATGTTACTTTCAATGCTTAGTAATAATGATGAAGATGTTTGGGATAAATTTTATAATCAATGTAGATTATCAGAAAAAGAAAATATAACATTATTAGATCCTTTTATGGGAGGAGGAACAACAATATATGAAGCATTGCGATTAAATATGAGTGTTATAGGGAATGATTTACAACCAATATCAAAATTTGTAACTTTAGCTGAAATTTTACCATTAGATGAAAAAAGATTAAAAGAAGATTTCAAAGAATTAGAAAACAAAGTTGGAGAGAAAATTAAAAAGTATTATAAAACACAATGTCCTTGCTGTAAAGAATCAGCTGATGTTATGTATAACTTTCATAGTAAAATTATTAAATATAAAAATAATGAAATATCTTTATTTTCAAGTCATATCATTTCAAAAAGAGGAAAAGATTATACATATGTTTGCCCTAATTGTAACGAAGTAGTAACTACAAAGTGTGAAAATGATTTTTTAGCATGTCCAAAATGTGAATCAATTTTTAATTTAAAAGATGATTCGAATGTGAAAAATGGAAAAATAAAAGTTGAAAATGAAGAAATAAGTCTTTTGAATTTAAGTAGAGAGTTTGGATATCCATTTGAATCAAGAATAATTGCAATAGAATACTATTGTCCTCATTGTAAAAATCATGGTTACAAAACACCAACTAAAGATGATGAAATGCTTTATAAAAAGGCTTGTGAAAAATTTGATAGTTTAACAAACAAAAAAATTCCTAATATTAAGATTCCTGATGGATATAATACTAGACAAATATTAAATCATGGATATCACAATTTTTCAGATTTGTTTAATAAGAGGCAATTATTATGTTTGAGCGAATTATTAAAAGGAATAGAAGAAATTAAAGATGAACAAAATAAATTCTGGTTTTTAGTTACTTTTTCAGGTATTTTAGAAATGAATAATATGTTTTGTAGATATCAAGCTAATGCCTATAAAATAAGCAATATATTCTTTAACCATGCGTATGTTCCTATATGTATGCCAACTGAAAATTGCGTGTGGGGAACAACTTTAGGTACAGGAACTTTTGTAAAAACCATTAATAAAATATTAAAGGGAAAAGAATTTTCAAAGAATATATATGATATTTATGCTGATAATAAACATTCAGATAAAATATATAACGGAGATAGGGTTTTATTTAATGTAGCAAATGATTATAATGAATTATCTAAAGAAAAACCTTTATTGACAAATATGGATTCGCGTAATTTGGAATATATAAATGATAAAAGTGTAGATATTGTCTTAACAGATCCACCATATAGTGATAATATTATGTATTCTGAATTGTTAGATTTTTTCCATTCTTGGATTTATCTATCTGATTATGCAAGAAATAAGCTTGGATTTAATACTCCATTAACTCCAAAAAGTAAAGAAATTGTAGTTAATAAAGCTATAAGCAAAGATTATGATAATTATTCATCTGGACTTGAAAGTGTATTTAAGGAATGCTATAGAGTATTAAAAAATGATGGAGTAATGGCTTTTACATATCACGATAGAAAAATAGATGGTTGGAAATCAATTTATAAAGCCTTAATTAATTCGGGATTTATAATAACAGCTGCATATCCTATACATTCTGAATCTAGAACAGGAGCACATACTTCAAGTAAGGAATCAATAGTCTTTGATATGTTTTTAGTATGTAACAAAAAAAATGAGGTATGTGAAAATTTTAATGAACAAAATCTTATAAATAAAATCAGGAATACTTTTGATAAATATATAATTAAATTAAATAAGATAAATGCAGAACTTACTAATCCAGATATAGATAATATTTTTATTTCGCAGCTAATTTCTAAAATTAGTTGTATGAATTTAAATTTAGAAGAAGCAGATGAAGTATTTGAAAGAATATATAATAGAAAAGATGAGATTTTAGCAAATACAGAAATAAACAATCTTGTTGGAAAAAGAACTGGATGGTGGGCTGAGAGTCATAAAAAATAAGAGCTTTGAGGAAACTCTTATTTTTTAAATAATTCAATTAATTTGTAATCATAGGCATCTTTGGATAAACTAGCTTGTTGTCCAGTTTCTGAAGTTTGAGAAATCCAATCAGAGTGACTAAGCCATCCAAATCTGATTAATCTAATATCTGGTTTCTCAATTTCTTCAGTACATTTTTCAAAATTAATTGCTAAGTAATAACCTTCTTTCTTTTTAGTATTTTCTTTATTGCTCTGAATACCATAGCTTCTATTTCCAAAAATTGAATTTTTGCTTGAAGAAGTTTTTATTTCTATTGAATAATTATCATTATCTATGCAGACTAAGTCTTTATCTAATTTTGTACTGTCTTTTTTCCATTTATTTGGATATTTGTTTTCGAAATATATTGGGATTAGTTCATGTAGATAATTCCCTAGTATCTGAGGAGATGGTTTTATATCTCTGCCTATTTTTAATACATTTCCTATTAATGTATCAAATATTTCATCCCAACTTATTAAAACAGCTTCTACAATTTCTTTTTGTGATAACGGATGTTCTTTTATTAATTTTTCTGTTATTGATTGCCATTCGCTAACATCTTTATTTTTATATGGATCCATTGAAAATCCTCCTTTATATTTATTATTCATCAATACCTTTTAGTAATTCTGATAAAGAGATGTTCAAACCTTTAGATATTTTATTTAAATTAATAATCGAAATATTTCTTTTACCAGACTCAACACTAGCAAAGTATGTTCGATCCATGTTTATGCTTAATGCAAATTTTTCTTGGCTAAGACCAGTTTTTTCAATTCTAAGTTCTTTAATACGATTACCTAATTTTTTCCTTATCAATAGATTTCACCTCTTTTCAACAATAAAATATAATATTGATGCAAGTAAATCAACGGATTATAAGTAACATAGTAAAAATTCTTGCATAATTCTTAAAATTGTGTTATAGTATAACCATAGAATCAAACATAAAATACGATTATAAATACAGGCTCATATTTTTCGCAAACGGAAGTGTCAAACGAGCCATAAGAAAGAAGCAATGGTAAAA
>ULOK01024940.1_pt1 | contig 11168 bp, 9 predicted proteins | sample 1952501 | NCBI WGS metagenome assembly ULOK01 (sample SAMEA4835601, study PRJEB28245) | human gut metagenome | biome: gut microbiome; material: fecal sample | place: Denmark | collected 2008
TCATGCTGGACATTATGAGCGTCAAGCTTGACGGCACGGACACCAAAAGGGTTTACACTCTCGGCAGCAATTCCCTGTCGGTAGGTATGTTCGAGACGGACGGCGGCGTTTTCGCGCTGTTTGTGGACGGCGACGCCAATCTTGTTTCCCTCAACCTTGAAAGCGGCGTAGAAACGAAGGCGGACGAAAAGGTTACGTCAAGCGCGCTGGACGTCGAAAACGCGTCCATAGTCTACACAAAGGACGTGGTGACGGAAAAGGAAAATCAGGGTACCGAAACAACCGCCGACTACAACGAGCTTTACGTTTTGAAGGCGGGACAGACCGCCCCGTCCAAAATCATGACGGGACAGCACGCGGACGGTCAGGACGTTTCCTACGACTTCGACGCAAGCATTGCTTCGGCAGCCAACGGATTTGTATATTTCAACATATCCTCCGACGCGCACGGCAGGGACGGTATGTACCGCATTTCGCAGAGCGTGACGGACAAAAGGCTTGCCGACGCGACGCTGCTTTACAGAAACGTGCTTTCGGGAGCCTCGGCTTATCAGGACGGATTCGTGTACTACAACAGCACGAGCAAATATATTCAGTTTGTAAAAGAGGGGCAGGCGGCGAAAAATCTTTATTACACCGAAACGTCGCCCACGTTCAAGTTTATCGAGGAAGAAACGCTGTATTTTGAAATGGATTCGGCGCTGTGGAGCATTCCGCTGAGCGGCGAAACCGATGCGGATACCCTTTTGGCAAACAAGCTTACAGACAAGGTAAACGCTACGAGCTGGCTCAACTATGACATACTTGACGGCAAAGTCTTTTATATGTATACGGACGACGACGTCTATCTGCATTTCAGCGAAATAGGCGAGGCTGCCAAGGACAAGGAAATAGAAACCTACGTGCTTGCTCTGGCAGACGAGGAATAGTTAAAAATTCTTGTAAAACGCCGGCTTCAACCGGCGTTTCCGTTTTCAACGGACACGGAGATAATATGAAAAAAGAATTCGTCAAAGAAATAGCCGATATAAACGCGGATTTTCCGCAATGGTATACCGACGTGGTCATCAAAACGGGCCTTGCGGACTACGGTCCCACCAAGGGCAGCATGGTCATACGTCCTTACGGCTACGCGATTTGGGAAAACATTCAGCGCGAGCTGGACGCCCGTTTCAAGGCGACGGGACACAAAAACGCTTATTTCCCGCTTCTTATACCTATGAGTTTGCTGCAAAAAGAGGCGGAGCACGTGGAGGGCTTTGCGCCCGAGGTCGCAACGGTGACGCGCGCAGGCTCCAACGAGCTTTCCGAGCCGCTGGTCGTGCGCCCTACAAGCGAAACAATCATTTGCGATATGTATTCAAGGTGGATTCAGTCTTACAGGGATTTGCCCCTTAAAATAAATCAATGGGCAAACGTCGTGCGTTGGGAAAAGACAACCCGCCCCTTCCTCCGCACCTCCGAGTTTCTCTGGCAGGAGGGGCACACCGTGCACGCGACGCGGGAGGAGGCGGAAAAGGAAACTCTCGACATTCTTCACCTGTACGCCGATTTTGCGCGCGACTGTCTCGCCATGCCCGTCCTTATAGGTCAAAAGACCGAAAAGGAAAAATTTGCCGGCGCGGAGGAAACCTACGGCATGGAGGCGATGATGCAGGACGGCAAGAGCTTGCAGGCAGGCACAACCCACCACTTCGGCGACAAATTCGCCCGCGCTTACGACATACAGTTCCTTGACAGGGACGGGACGCATAAATACGCATGGCAGACGAGCTGGGGAGTGTCCACGAGGCTTATCGGAGCCTTAATCATGGCGCACGGCGACGCGCGCGGTCTTATTCTGCCTCCCGCGGTCGCTCCCGTGCAGGCGATTGTTCTCCCGATAGCAATTCACAAGGCGGGCGTGGAGGAAGCAGCCCGAAGCGTGATTGACAGACTTGTCGCCGCGGGAGTCAGGTGCGAAGGGGATTTTTCCGACCAGACTCCGGGCTGGAAGTTCAACGAATGGGAAATGAAAGGCGTGCCGCTCAGATTGGAAATAGGTCCCCGCGACATTGAAAACGGCGTTGTGACGGTCGTGCGGCGGGACAACGGAGAAAAGAGCGTTGTGAAAAACGAGGAGCTTGAGGGCGTAATCAAACGCCTGTTGAGCGACGTGCACGAGTCGATGTACCGCAAGGCGGAGGCGTTCCGCGACAGCCGAATCAAGGAGGCCCACACTCTCGACGAGCTGAAAAAATATCTCGACGAGGGCAATTTCGTCAAGGCAATGTGGTGCGGCAGTCAGGAGTGCGAGCTTAAAGTCAAGGAGCTTATGCAGGCGACTATCCGAATCATGCCCTTTGACCAGACTCCTATTGACGACAAGTGCATAGCGGACGGCTCGCCCGCAAAGAAACTCGTAATTTTCGCAAGGGCTTACTGAGCCGAAACCGATTTTTTAAAAGAAAAGGCTTTATGCTTTTCAAACGGCAAAAACGCCGTCCGCGACAGCGCGGACGGCGTTTTCGGTGAATATTTCGGGCGTGAATCTGTTGTTTTAGAGCGTGATTTTGACGTTTTGAAAAGCAATTTGACAGCTTGGCGCAAGCGGCTGAAACTTGTGTGAAATCGAATTTTCCGCAGGAAAAATTGTTTGACATCTAACAATATATTTTATAGAATATTTTGCAAAACAAACGGGTATTTGTTCGTTTTCAAACAATTTACGGTGCGGACTTGCAAAAAACCGCGCGTAGGAAAAGAGAAAATTCTTTCGGGGTAACAGGGAGTGATAATTAATTTATTGCGGCAGCTTCAACGCGCCATAATGAGTTTTTTGGAGCGGCAGAGCCTTGACGGTCTGACGGGACACCAACTGCGCGCCATGGGCGTGATGAACCGCCTGCGCGAGGAAAAGGGGTTTGTTCTGCAACGGGACGTCGAGGAGAGGCTTTGCATCAACAGGTCGTCTGTTTGCAGCATACTCAACGCCATAGAGGAAAAGGGTTACATAGAGCGCCGCAGCTCGGAAAGAGACGCCCGCGCCAACGTAATCAGCTTCACGCCCAAGGCGGAAGCGCTCAACAAAAACGCGATTAGACAGGTTACGGAAGCGGAAAAGCTGCTTACCGAGGGCATGACGGAGGCGCAGAAAAAGCAGTTTGCGGAATTTATTCTTTTGGCAAAGGAAAATATAGAGGGAAGGAGAGAGACGGAAAAAAGTGTTTAAATTATTCAAGTATTTCAAAAAGTCGGATTGGCTGTTTACGGCGCTATTGATAGTCATTGTGGCGTTGCAGGTCAATCTCGACCTCATGCTGCCCGACCTTATGGGCGACATAGTAGGCTTCATTCAGTACAACGCTCTTTACGAGGAGCCGCTGCGCGAGATTCTGCGCACGGGCGGACTTATGCTGCTGGTTGTGGCGGGCGGCTTTGTGTGCAAGCTGTTCAGCAATCTGATTGCAAGCCACATCACCAGCAAGCTTGCTCGCACCCTCCGCTCGAAAATTTTCAAAAACGTAAATTCGTTCAGCATGGAGGAAATGGAAAAGTTCAGCACCGCGAGTCTGATTACCCGTACCACAAACGACGTCATGCAAATACAGCAGACAATGATGATGCTGTTGAAATTCGGCATTATCGCGCCTGTCATGGCAATTTCGGCGGTCGTGCGCGTCGTCAACAGCAGTCTGGAGCTGTCGCTGGCTACCGGCGTGGCGGTGGTGGCGCTGCTGCTGATTATTATGACTGTTTTTCTCGTGGCAAGCCCCAAGTTTTCCGTCATGCAGAAAAAAGTCGACCGCTTGAACGGCGTAACGCGTGAAAATCTCACCGGCTTGAGAGTGGTGCGCGCCTACAACGCCGAGGATTATCAGACCGAGAAATTCCGCGACGCAAACGAAGACCTTACGCGCGTCAATATGTTTGTCAACAAAGTGATGTGCATAATGTTCCCCGGCATGAATTTGGTCATGAGCGGGCTTATGCTCACCATTTATTGGCTGGGCGCTTCTCTGATAAACGCGGGAAATCTGGACTATTCGACAATGGCGGTGTTTTCGCAGTATTCCATGCAGGTGCTCATGAGCTTTCTCGTGCTGTGCATGCTTTTGGTGGTCATGCCGAGAGCCAACGTATCGGCAAAGCGTATCATCGAGGTCATCGACACCAAGTCCAAAATTGTAGAGGGCGAGCGCACGCAGGGCGAGGAGAACGAAAAGGGCGTGGTGGAGTTTAAAAACGTCAGTTTCAGGTATCCCGACGCGGAGGAATACGTGCTCCACGACATCAGCTTCAAAGCCGAACGCGGTCAGACCGTGGCTTTTATCGGTCCCACCGGCAGCGGCAAGAGCACGATAGTCAACCTGCTCCCGAGGTTTTACGACGCGAGCGAGGGACAGGTGCTTGTCGACGGCGTGGACGTAAAGGAATACAGGGAAAAAAGTCTCAACGACAAGCTGGGCTATGTTCCGCAGAAAAGCCTGCTGTTTTTCGGCTCCGTCAAGGACAACATAGTTTACGGCAGCGAGGGCAAAATCAGCGACGAAAAGGTGGAGGAGGCGTTGAAGGTGGCGCAGGCGGATTTTGTGTTCGGTCTGCCCGAAAAGACGGATTACCACATAGCGCAGGGCGGCAAAAACGTGTCGGGCGGTCAGCGTCAGCGTCTGTCCATAGCCCGCGCAATAGCAAAGAATCCGGAAATTTATATTTTCGACGACAGCTTTTCCGCATTGGACTACAAGACGGACTCCGCGCTGCGCGCCGCGTTGAAGGAATACACAAAGGACGCGACAAGCATAATTGTCGCGCAGAGAATAGGTACGATAATGGACGCTGACCAAATAATAGTGTTGGAGGAAGGCAGAATCGCCGGCAAGGGAACGCACAGGGAGCTTATGCAAAACTGTCCGCTTTACCGCGAAATCGCTTTCAGCCAATTGTCGGCGGAGGAGCTTGAAAATGGCTGAAAACAGAGGAATGCCCGCGCGCGGGCCAATGCGCGGAGCGGGAGCGGCAATGTCCGACTCCAAGCCCAAGGAATTTAAAAAATCCATAGCAAAGCTGGGAAAATATTTAAAGGCTTACTGGATAGGCATAATTGTCGCCTTGGTGTTCGCAGTGCTCGGCACGGTGCTGTCCATATTTGCTCCCAAAATTTTGCAGCTTATCGGCAATGAAATTGTAGAGGCGCTCGGAGCCAATGTTCCCATAGATATGGCAAGAGTGGGCGCCATTGCGGTCTGGATGATTGTGCTCTACGTCGCAAGCGCGCTGTTCAACTTTATACAGTCAATCGTCATGTCCGTCATTTCGGTCAATATCTCGCGGCGTATGCGCAACGACCTGAGCGACAAAATAAACAGGCTGCCCTTGTCTTACTTTGACAGACAGAGTTTCGGCGACATTTTGAGCCGCGTTACCAACGACGTCGACCTGATAGGTCAGACCTTGAATCAAAGCTTGAGTCAGCTTGTCAGCTCTTTTACTTTGATTGTTGGTATAATAATAATGATGTTCACAATCAGCTGGCAGCTCACTCTCGTGGAGCTGGTTAGCGTTCCCGTGAGCTTTCTTCTGGTCATGATTATCGTCAAAATAAGCCAAAAGCATTTCAGACGGCAGCAGAACGCTCTGGGTGACATCAACGGCATCGTAGAGGAAATTTATTCCTCCCACAACGTGGTCAAGGTTTTCAACGGACAGGAAAAAGCCGAGCGCGAATTCGAGGAAATCAACAAGGTCATGGCGTCAAGCGCTCTCAAAGGTCAGTTTTTGTCCGGCATGATGATGCCCGTCATGAACACGGTGGCAAACATAAGCTACGTTCTCGTATGTCTTGTGGGCGGCATGATGGCAATCAAAAACAACGATGTGCTGTTTATCACGAGCATAGTGGCTTTCATATCTTACGTAAGGTCGTTCAATCAGCCCATAGAGCAGCTTGCCACGGTGACCAACACCTTGCAGTCGACTGCGGCGGCGAGCGAAAGAGTTTTCGATTTTCTGGAACAGCCCGAGCAGGCTCCCGACACGGGAAACAAGAGCATACCCGACTTCAAGGGCAACGTCGAGTTCCGTCACGTCAATTTCGGCTACACTCCCGAAAAGCAGATTATTTTCGACTTCAACTGCAAGGTCGAAGCGGGACAGAAAATCGCCATTGTCGGACCTACGGGCGCGGGCAAGACCACGCTCGTCAACCTGCTTATGCGTTTTTACGAAACGGACAGCGGCGAAATTCTCATTGACGGCGTTTCTACCAAAGACATGACGCGCGAGTACGTGCGCGGACTGTTCGGCATGGTGCTTCAGGACAGCTGGCTGTTCGAGGGCACGATAAGGGAAAACATCTGCTACGGCAACGAGGAAACGAGCGAGGAGGCAATGATCGAGGCGTGCAAGGCGGCAAACGTGCACCACTTTATCATGAGCCTGCCCGGCGGCTACAATATGGTGCTCAACGAGGAGGCAAACATAAGTCAGGGACAGCGTCAGCTGCTTACCATTGCGCGGGCCATGGTGGACAACGCTCCCATGCTTATCCTTGACGAGGCGACAAGCTCTGTCGACACACGCACGGAGCAGAATATTCAGGAGGCAATGGACCGCCTGATGAAGGGGCGCACGAGCTTTGTCATCGCGCACCGTCTTTCAACCATAAAGAACGCGGACTTGATTCTCGTCATGAAAAACGGCAATATAATCGAGCAGGGCAATCACGAACAGCTTATGGCGCAGGGCGGTTTTTACAGCGAGCTTTACAACAGCCAATTCTCCAAGCACGGCGCGGCAGAGGAGGAGGACTGAAACAAGACTCCCGCATTTTTGCGGTTTGACGCGAAAAGGTGAAATAAAATAAGGACGGACAATGAAGAAAAAGAAAGAGAGAATATTGGGCACGCCCAAAAAACGCGGAAAATTTTTCACCTTTTTCAAGGGCTTTCTGCGGATATTTACCCGCAAGCCCAAAATAATAAATCTCAACGACAAAATAGAAGACAGGGCAATATATCTGTCCAATCACAGCGGCAGCAGCGGGCCCTTCACCCTCGAAATGTTTTTTCCCAAATATTTCGTCCCCTGGGGCACCTATGAGATGTGCGGAGGCTACCGCGACAGATGGAAATATCTTTATCACGTCTATCTGAGGCAGAAAAAAAGGTTCCCGCCTTTTTCGCCTTTATCGCTGCGACGGTGGCGGCGTGTTTTACCGGCATGTTTTACAAGGGGCTGCAATTGGTGGCTACCTATCCCGACAACCGTATGCTTTCCACGCTGCGCTACACCCACAGACTGCTTGACGAGGGGCGCGGAATCCTGATTTTTCCCGAAAATTCCTCCGACGGCTACAAAGCCGTGCTTGAGGAGTTTTTTGCGGGCTTCGTGCTGCTTGCAAAGACCTATTTCAAGCACAGCGGCGTGGATTTGCCCGTTTACACCGTTTATTGGGACAAAAAAGCCAACACGATGGTCATCGACAAGCCCGAGTATTGCAACGCCTTGCTTAAATCGGGCAAAACGGCAAAGCAGGTGGCGGAGTTTTTCAAGGACAAGGCAAACGCGTTGAGAAGCGCGTTCATTTTGAAGGAAACCGCGCTTCCCGCTTAATTTTCCGAATGGAGCGAAAAATGAAAGAACTTAGCAACAACAAGGTTATGGTTTTCGGCGACTCGGTATCCAAAGGAGTCGTATACGACGGAAGAGAGCTTTCCGTGCTCGACAACGGCGTGGTCAAGGAGGTTACCGACCATTACCGTGTAGAATTCAAAAACATCTCGGTTTACGGTCAGACGCTTAAACGTCTGTACGACAGGCGGATTATCGACAAGCACTTAAAGGAAATGAGCGACGAGGACGCCGCCTTGACCTACGTGGTGCTGGTAATCGGCGGCAACGACTGCGATTTCGACTGGGCTGCCGTGGCGCGCGCGCCGTCCGTCAAGCATATTCCCAAAACGTCGCTCGACGCGTTTGAGAAAATGCTCGTGGACTCCATAGAAAAAATCAAAAAAAGAGGCGCGATGCCCGTGGTGTGCACGACGCCGCCCATCAATCCGCAGAAATATTTTTCAAACGTCATTTGCACGGTTGCCGACGGCTCCAAGGTGATGGAGTTTTTGAACGGAGACCTTACGAACATCAGCCGCTATCACGAGTGCTACAATCTTGCAATCGTCAAATGCGCGCTTGAAAACAACTGTCGTCTTATCGACCTGAGAACGCCTCTTTCGCTGGACAGAAAATATATGGATTTGCTTTGCCCCGACGGCATACACCCCAACGAGCAGGGACATATGCTTATGGCGAAGGTGGTGGAGAACATCATTGACGGAATGCTGAAAAGGTCGGCAAGCGGAAAATAAAAATTTTTTCGGATACATACGGAGTTAGCATAGGCTAACTCCGTGCTTTTTTTTTCAAACGGTGATAAGATTGCCATGCTCGAAAAGAGTGTCATATCTTTTTAGGGCAAGCATATATTGAAACAGGGAGCAAGGCTCCCGAAATTTTTCCGAGCATGTTCGCAATTGCGAACTTTATTTCGGAAGGCAAGTTCGCAGCTGCGAACAAGGAGGCTTGAAATGCCTATTGCGATTGCGCCCTCGGGGCAAAAAATGAAGATTTTGAAAATTCTCACCGATGAAAAGACCAAAAAGCATCTCGAAAATCTGGGGCTTACCGTCAACTCGGATATAACGGTGCTGTCCAAAAGCGGCGGCAGCGTGATTTGTCTGGTAAAAGAGGGGCGGCTTGCTCTCGACAGCGGGCTGGTAACGAAAATTTTCGTCAGTTAGGTGAAAGGAGATTTTTTATGAAAAAATTGAGCGATTTTTCCATAGGAGAAAAGGGAGTGGTCCGCTCTGTCGGCGGCGAAGGCAAAATCCGACGCCGTTTGTTCGATATGGGCGTAACTCCCGGAGCGGTTGTGTGTCTGAGAAAAAAAGCGCCGCTCGGAGACCCTATCGAAGTGACTGTCAGAGGCTACGAGTTGACTCTGAGGGGGGCTGAGGCCCGCTGCGTTGACACGGAGGGAGTGCGATGAAAAGAATAGCGTTGGCAGGCAACCCCAACAGCGGAAAAACCACTTTGTTCAACTCTCTCACCGGAGCTACGGCGCACGTGGGCAACTGGCCCGGCGTCACCGTGGACAAGAGGGAGGGCGTTTACAAAAAATGCGCCGAAGCGTTGCAGATTGTGGACTTGCCCGGAATATACTCTTTGTCTCCGTACACGCCGGAGGAGGTGATTTCCCGAAACTTCATTCTGGACGAAAAGCCCGATTGCATAATAAACATCGTAGACGCGACAAATCTGGAAAGAAACCTTTATCTGACCACTCAGCTTATGGAAATAGACGTGCCGATTGTGGTGGCGCTCAACATGATGGACGCCGTGAGGAAAAACGGCGATTCGGTGGACGGAGCTACACTCGAAAAGAAAATCGGTTTGCCCGTGGTGGAAATTTCCGCTTTGAGAGGAGAGGGAATTTCCCGCCTTATGGAAAAGACTTATGCTGCGAGCAAGAGCAAACGCAGCGGAGTGACCGTGTTGGAGGACTGCGCGTTAAGTCATCTTATCGGCGACGTAAAAATCGCGCTGGAAGGACAGAAGGTTGAAAATCCTCTTTTCCACGCGGTCAAGCTGGCGGAGGAGGACGAGCTGGAAACAAAGGCGCACCCCGACGCGGTCAAAACGGTCAGAGCCTTCAAGGATACTTTCAGGGACAACGTGTTCGGAGACGATTTCGAGGCGTTGGTGGCGGACAGCCGCTACAAATACATAACAAAGCACTTTTCCTCCGCGTTCAGAAAAGGGGAAAAGGCGATGAAGGGCGGACTCAACAGGTCGGACAGAGCGGACAAGGTTTTGACGCACAAAATATGGGGCATACCTATTTTCCTTGTCATTTTGTTCGCAATCTTCCATCTTACCTTTTCGGAAAACTTTCTGTATCTGGGCGGACTGTTCCCCGAGGGCTGGGTATCGCTCGAGGGCACCGCTTTCGAGGGCGTTTTCGGCGAAGGCGGCATAAATTCGCCCGGCGTGATTTTAGCCAATCTGCTGGGGCTTGGCACCGACAGTCTGACGGCGCTTGCCGAGGGCTGGCTGTCCGGCTCTCCCGAATGGGTGGCGGGACTCGTATGCGACGGTATTCTCGGCGGCTTGTTCTCCATTCTGTCCTTTTTGCCGCAGATTCTGCTGCTTTTCCTGTTTTTCTCGATTCTCGAGGATTCGGGTTATATGGCGCGCGTAGCGTTTATTCTTGACAGAATATTCCGCAGATTCGGTTTGTCGGGCAGGGCGTTTATGCCCATGATTATGGGCTTCGGCTGCTCCATACCCGCCATGATAAACACGCGGACGCTCGCGGACGAAAACGAGCGCACCGCAACGGTAAGAGTTATTCCGTTTTTCAGCTGCGGCGCCAAGCTGCCCATACTCACGGCTGTCGCCGGCGCGATAGTTGCTTCTGCGGGCATAGGAAACGCGGATTTGATAACTTACTCCATGTATCTGCTGGGAGTAGTCGTTGCAATTATCAGCGTGCTTTTGATGCGCAACACGACGATGAGAGGGGAGGTTCCTCCCTTTATCATGGAGCTGCCGAGTTACCACGCTCCGCAGTTCAAAAACCTGATGCTGCACCTGTGGGACAAAACCAAGCATTTTGTCAAAAAGGCGTTTACGATAATACTTGCCTCCACAATTGTCATCTGGTTTATCAGTCATTTCAGCTTCTCGTGGCAGTTCCTGCCGGACGAGCAAATCAACCAAAGCATACTTGCGGGATTGGGACAGCTGGTTCAGCCGTTATTCACTCCGCTGGGCTTCGGCAGTCAGCTCGGCTCGTGGGGCTGGGTGTTCGTTGTCGCGGCAATCACGGGACTGATTGCCAAGGAAAACGTCATTTCGACCTTCAGCGTGCTCGCCGCCTGCATCGTAGCCGGCTTTGAGGGGACCGAGGAGGGCGTCGAGGAGGTGCTGGTAATGATGCAGGCGACAGGCATAACGGTGCCGGCGCTGCTGTCCTTTATCGCATTCAACATGACCACCATTCCTTGCTTTGCCGCCGTCGCTACCGCCAAGGCGGAGCTGCCCGACAAAAAGCGTTTCAATTATACGCTGCTTTTTTGGCTGGTCACGTCTTACATAGTTTCCGCTGCGGTGTACCTCATCGGCTC
>ULOK01040725.1_pt1 | contig 10941 bp, 9 predicted proteins | sample 1952501 | NCBI WGS metagenome assembly ULOK01 (sample SAMEA4835601, study PRJEB28245) | human gut metagenome | biome: gut microbiome; material: fecal sample | place: Denmark | collected 2008
GGTGCATCTTTCTCAACTTGAGTCTGATACTGAGAAAGTAAGGCTTTGGCTTCTTTCACATCGGCCTTGTTGATAAGAGCAATGATAGCTTCATCCTCTTCCTTACCCTCTTCCAAACTCAATTTGTAGAAGTTGGTAGCCTCAGTTCTTAAGTTGTTTAAGTACTCTTCACCGGCATTGATGAATGACTCTTTCTCTTTCAAAGCTCTCAGCTCGGTTAACTCGGTAACCATCGCAGAGAATGATTCCTGAATTTTGTCCCAACCAGTAACATCACCTAACTTCAGAGAAGCGGGGTCTACCAGTTTGTCTTGATTAGCCTTGTATTGTTCAAGGTTAGTCTTAATGTTCTCAGCTGTCAAACCTGATAAACCAAGGGTCTGAGAAGCTAAATTAATGATCTCTTCTACGGTCATAACTTTTTGATTATCCTGATTAATATTTAATTTAAACAAACCATTGAAGCTGTTCGTCTCCTCATTTAGAACAGACTTAAGATTCCTCCAATCTACATTGTAAGCAAAATTGGTCTGGTCTACTTTTACAGATTGTGATGATGCAAAGTTAGGTAACACGATTTTACCGTTCTCATCTAGTTTCTTCGCAAATGGGTCTGCACCATGGGATACTAGAGATAACTCCATGTAATAAAGAATCTCAGTAGCTATCTTACGAACCAATTGACCTTTCTCATCATAGGTACCCATTTTCTCGTAGAACTCCCACTCTTTCTCGAATTGATGAGAAGGCTTCCACCGGTATACCACTGTACACGATACTGAGTGAATTGATGGTGGGTCCATGTTAATACCCCTTGCAATATTGGGATGAGACTTAGCATCTATCTTCAAACGAGCGTTGATTCCAGCTGGGATAGTTTTATCCCCAACTTTATAGGCTTCTTGCCATATATTATCAACTACTGCCCCCAGCTCATTACCAACCTGCATATCATGGTTAGGGTATAAAGATTGCCCAACCATCAAACCCATAGATTTCTTCAACACACCAACTGGAAACTCTATAAGTCCCCTATTAGAGATAACCACTGTGTTAGATAACATTCTGAACAGTGGTTGGATAAATTCCTCGTCTTTAGCTGTGAAGTCATCTTCCTTAGCTTCTGGGTAATAGGTATTAAATGCAGGTGGGTCATTCCAGAATCCGAAACTTGATTGATCTTTCATGTTTTGACCCAACTCCTGTTTAAGTGGAAGTTGTAATGGTATATTAGATGCAATCAGAGATCGAATCCCACAAAGTGTAACCTGCTCTTCATAAAAATCTTTCATGTTATTTCACTTTTGGTTGTGGTTTATTTTTCTCCCGAGTCCTCTTATCAGACTCATCCTTCTCTTTCTCTCTTGTTTGTTGAGCTCCGTTCTCCTCAATGGGTGCTCTCGGTTCTTTTTGAGCTGGAGCATCATAACCTAACTCATCTGCAGCTTGTTCCTGAGATATAATACCCATCATGTATTTGTTAGATACATTCCTGATCTTGTATTCCTCTGCCTGCTCTGTTTTGAGTAAGTCTGTGATTGTAGATGGGTTGAATTCTACTCTCAGGGTTTTAAACTTAAACCCAGCCAACAATAACTCGTATTTATAACCAATCTCCAAATCAGCTGCAACTATACTCTGGACAGCCCTTAGTTGGGATAGCATCTTGGTAAAGATGATACTCAACCCAGTCTCCGTTCCCCCATTGGTTCTTAATCCCATGAATGTTCCCGGGTATTTTAGAGAGTTAGCCACCTTACGTTGGGCTTCTGAGTACAGATCTGCAACACCGTTCATGTCTTTGGTTGTGGAATGGAACTCGAAGTTGTGATCATCATTATAACCAGTTACCACTCCATTAGATACTCCCTTCATAATCTCAGCTTGTGTTTTACGTAAGAAAGCATCTAACTTACCGAGGTATGCAGAATCACTCTCACCGTCTTCTTGAGTAGGTTTCTCAACTTTAACTTCAAGGAATCCAATAAGACCCATCAAAGTTAAGAGGTTGTCAACGTTCTCATCCATCCGGTATAACTTGGCTATGGTTCTCAATGCAGGTAACCAAGGCGGAATCCCATAAGGTACTTCTGAGAACCCATTTATAGCGAAGTACTTGTAGGTTCTCTGGTTCAGTTTCAGGTAAAAGTCTTTAGGAAGTGTTACTGGATTACCACCATTGGTACCCACTACATATTGGTACGGGAAATAACGTTGTTTTCTAGAATCATATACCCAACGTATATTCTCTGGAGCAACCATGATACATGATTTAACTCCTTTCAGATCGTTGTCAATCACCCACTCATTTGAGATACAACCTGTAAGATAGGCCTGTGCTATAAGCTTACTAACAAAGTTATCCATGTTAGCAACTCCATCAACCCAAGTTTTACTCTTCTCTGAAAGGTGGTCTCTCATTCTCTTCACTTGGTCTGCAGGTACCTGTGGGTCAAATTTGATTTTATGGCCAGTGTTAGTTAATAACACCAAGTCATTTAACGCTAAAGAAAGGTTATCATCCATGATAGCCAGTTTCCTTATCTGAGGTAATACCTTCAATAGTAGGTCTGATACGATTAGTTTTTTGCTCGGAGATAACTCGTTTACAAAAAATTCATTACCAATCCCAATATCTAAATTGGTAGACCTTCCCGTTGGGAGAGATCTGGGGTTGGTAGTGACATCCATTACAGAACCTCCTGCAAAGGCTTTGTTTTTAAGCTTTACCATATTAAATCGGATTTGTTACTAAGTTTTTCTTGCCTTTTCTGATATAATTAGTTATGGCTTTAGCCATTATGCAGTCATCTGTGTAAACCGCATCATCTTCGTAGAGGTTGTCATCGTTTGCTTTATCTTTACCCATAGCAACTGGCCTGTTCCTTGAGTCAAAGATAAACGTATAAGACTCATCTACAAAGAATTTGTCGATTATGCTAACGTTGTCAAAACGAATATCTTCCTCTAACTCATCTATAATAATTGGTCTAGTAGAGGTGGTTGTATACCATCCCGGAATATCTTCTGCTTCAGGCTTGCTTTTACCCTTCTTTTTCAATAGTTTTTTAGCGTAGTAAAGATTAGGATAACCATGATCCTGAATCTTAGATGTTACTGCCAAACCAATATCGTTTGATTCTGGTGCTATCAAAGCATTATTGAATCTTTTACCGGTGTGCATGAGTAGGTTAGCATACTTAGAAGGATTTATTTTCCCCCTGAAATACGCTAACTCTTCCCCATGACGATTCATAACAGAAAATGCAGAATAGTCGTTGGCACGACCGATAGCAACGTCAGCACCGATGAAACATCTTTCACCGGGTTTAGCGAAACGTTTTATGTAGAGTCTACCGTTTTGTTCGATAGAAACGTAATCATCTGGATAAGGTAAGCATTCTTCTATCGCTCGTATGCAGTTTAAATCGAATACTGTAGCCCCAGAAGAAAGGAAGTCACCATCAATCTCCTGTGCAGTTCTTCTTGGTCCCAGGGATTTACTCATTGAGCTATACCACTCATCATCTCGTTCTGGATGCATTTGCCAATACAACCTGATAGCATTGAAGAAACTATCCCCATTTTTAGCGTCAACCCATTGCTTGTGAAAGAAATTTCCAATTCCCATTGGCGTGCTGTTCAAGATAGCCGATCCCCCAGTGTTGTGATTTACAAAGCCATCTGCTGATATATAGCTATGATCTCCCTCTACCTGTATATCATATATGGGTTCTATGGTTTTTTTAACTAATGTTAGTTTAGAAATATACACTCTACCATCCCTTTCTTCAAAAATCCTTTTTACAAACTTACTAGCTTGTAAATTATCTGGATATACCTCATTGGCTATTTCTTTGTATGAATACCCCTGTTTACGCATCTCTAGAATCTTACCTCTTTTAACCAAATCTGGTAACCTATCCCCAGATATGGGGTTTAAATATAATCCAAGATTCTCTTTATACGCTTTTTCTATATTCTCTTTCGGAGTAACATACCTAAGGTTAGTTATATAGTTATGGGATTTATCATTATCTATATGGTCCACTTGATACCCATTAGGTTTTTGTCCTAAAAACGCTTCTGCAACTAATACGTGTACATTTCTTTGAAATAATTTACTTTTCCCTTGGTTTTTACAATCACCAGTTTCTCTTTTTGTACCATCACTTAACCCAACCCTAAAATAACCAAATTTATTTTTCCTTTGAGCTACTTTAGTTAAGTTACCTTTCTTTTTTCTATATACATTACCCAAGTTAGATATATAAAAATCAGGGAAATCTTTTATGGGCTTTATCTCCTCTACTAGGGGTGGTTTAGTTATTATGTTTACATCTCTAAAATCTTTTATTTTAGTATCAACCCCAACTATATTTAAATCTTCCTCAATTATCTCTCTTACTGTTTTCCACCCACTTGTTGTAAATAACCTATGTGCTGGAGTATATCCACCTATATTACCATGGGTATCTTCTACATACCAAGTTTCAAGATTACCCTTATTTTGAGTATGTGTAATTTTTCTCCAATTACCCTCATGTGTTAGAGTATAAACCTCTTCCGAAGAAATTTCTTTTACACCCCGTTCTTTAGGACATATACTTCCTAGTTCTATTACCTTAGTATATAACCTAAATTTCTCTTTCCCATTAATTTTACCTAATGAGACTTTTTTCTGGTAAAGTATTGGTGTAGAATAAATTGCGCAACTTAAAGTGGGGAAAGCAGCCGCCCAAATCCTATCTGCCCATCTCACGATTGCAGCCTCATCTATCACAAGTAAGGAAACTGCCTCTGAACGACCAGCTTCCTCTGTTGTTGGTACTGATGTGATTGATGATCCATTCACAAACTCGAGTACTGTAGCAGTACCGAAAGAATCTCCACGTGTTTGAGTTACAGGTGTTTTTAACCACTCAGGAAGGTTCTTGTACATGTACTTAATCCTTTTAAGAACACGTTTAGCAACCATATCCTTGATTGAGATAATCTGGATATTCTTGTTGTCGTTAAACATTGCTAACCATAAGCAAAACAGAGCGATAAGCTCAGTTAAACCTGCCTGACGAAATTTAAGGATTATGTTGAACCTGTAGTTGAGAAAATACCAAAGAACTGCTCTCTGGTATTCGTAGAGGTTGAATTTCACTTTCCCCCTTACAGGATGGATGATATACACGAAATTTGCAAAGTAAAACGGATTTACCTTGCATTGCCGATACATATCGAATTGTGCTCTATCTAGGGTTACTATCTTTTTCTCCATATCCTAAACTTTAACCCAACCTCTAATCTGGGTCGTTCATCGAATAATAGAACCTCAGAAGCTCTGAAGAACGCATACTTGTTGGATGAAAACTGAAAATCAAGCTGGTATTCTCCAAAAGGCTTTTCCCTCAAAAAATCAAAACCAACCGAAAAATAGTGAGAAAGCCTTTGCTCCTGAGGTTTGTATTTTGTTTTCGAATATCCTAATCTTCCATCTGCCCAACGATAGTTGTAATCCTGGTAAAACAGGTTGTAATGTTCCGAGTAAACTGAACCATCAATCCCAAGTAGTGATAGGTTCAATGAATCTCTGAATAAACTCATCTCAACCAGTTTTGGGTTTTGGGGATAGAGTTTTAGGAAATTCTCCGAGATTTGAATCTTTTCCTTAAGCCATTCGATTATGAAACTGTAATGAAGGCTATCCTGGATAATTCTGAGTTCCAATTCCTTCAACCGAGATGAATCTGTTTGGTAAATCACCACTCTCTCTGGTTTCAGTGTATCTCTGATAACCTGAATCTCGGGATAAGGTTTTGAAATGTAAACCGTATCTGTAACCACCTTGATATGTGGGTTCAGTTTTTCAGGTTTGTTTGACCTGAATCCGAGATAGAAGGTGAGAGATAAAATCCCGATGAGTGATATGATTTTGAGTGTTGTGTTCATTTGTTGAATTTGTTGGTTTGAGTGAAATAGAACCTTAGAAGTTAAGTTCTTTCAGTTCTTGAAACCTGAAATGTTTGATTGAGGATCGAAGAGACTCAATCACCCCGAAGGGGTTCAGGATTAAGTACCTTACTACTACCTTGTTCTGTTCACTAAATTTCAAATTTCTACTCAAAAATCTAAAAAACAAAATATTAAAAATTAAATTTCTTATTTTATTTGAAATTTAATTTTTAATACCTTTTCAAAAAAGAAATAATAATAAGAATTTATTATTATTTCTCAAAAAGATTTCAATCAATAAAAATTGAATATTTGGGCTTAGGATCCCTGACCCTCTTACGGCCTGATTTTGAGGGGTTATTGGTGTAATTTCCCAAGCTCAATTTATCATGGCTATATATCCAGTTAAGTGATTCCCAAATCCATAACCCAATCTCATAAGGAGGGCATTTAGCCACTGTTGTTCTGGCTTTATTAATCCAGAAATTTCTATGTTTATGGGGATATCTTTTACTTCTTTTTCGAGTGCAGGTAGTAAAAATCTTAAACTTATCTGGTATACCCTGAATCCTTGCTAATTCTCTTGGACTCATCTGAATACCATGTTGGTTGAATTGGCGGTTTGCTTTTCTCGCAACAGCTGGGTATTCATGGGGCAGATTCCTGTAAACTCCGGGTGCTGTAGTATAATTCCTGTCAACTGCTGGGAAACGTTTCTCATTTGGATGGTCATCCCAAAATTTCTTTATATCTCTCAAACTCATCTTCTTACCAGCATAAATTGTTATCTCTTCATCCAGTAACTCAGTTACATGTCCCCTACGATAAGAATATTTCTCAAGTCCTCGTAATAATTCTTCAGTTGTCTTTACCCCAGTTTTACGAGGCTTAGTGATATGTTTCCAGATTAATTTGTGGTTAACCTTAAAATCTTTCCTTATTCCCATCACTATTAAACGGATTCTCCCTTTTTGAGAGTTTCCAAAAAATGTAACTGACCTTGTCATGTAGTGTAGGTAATACTGGTCTTTTAACCATTCCATAGATTCTACAGCAGCTTTGGCTTTAGGTAAATTCTCCATGAAAAAGATGTTAGGCCTTGAATAATTTATCTGGTCAAAGAAAACGTTGAATGAATCATTTTCTAGGGGATTAGAAAATGATTTTGCTCTTGTTAAAGCCATCATTGATGATGAACCACAATCTGGAGCACCAACGATGACACTTGGTCTCATCCACTCACATCCTAGATGTTTTTTGTAAAGTTTAATCCCTTGGAAATTCTTATTCCACTGTATATCATCTGGTGTGGAGAATAAACTTCTAGGCTCTATATTTCCTATAAGTGCTTTTTTCATTGGGAATATCCAAGAACCATTCCCCCCACATACAGCCAGGATTCTAAATTTGTTATTCATGTTGTTAAGTTTTTATTTTGCAATAGTTGGTATTGCCATTCGTGAAACTTGGACACGAAAGTTTTGAATCTAGAAGCTTTTTAACTCGTTAGAGTAATGAATTTACATTGGCCATAAAAGTATCAAACTAGATATCTCATTCTAACCTGGTTCTATTATCCTTAAAATTTAATCATTATGATATGGAAGAAGCAGAATTTAAGTTTTTAAAAACACGGCAACAGTTAGTTGATTTCTTCGAGAACCTCCCGAGAATGTTATACGTGAAACTGGGTAACAATAAAATGTTAACCCTCCATTCCCACAAGTTTGCCCGGTTAATCCTTTTCTCAATGGGTCAAGAGATGCACAGAGATGGGAAATTAGATTTGTTATCTATCACTAAATTAACTAGGATGTACTCAGATGATTTTCTCAGTGATAGGCAAAAAGGAGGTTATCGAATGAGTGATAACGAAATCGATTTCACTGAAGAATTGGTTTCTCTTTTCTCTTTAGAGATTCTGAAAGCCCAAGTATATGCAAGTAGGGTTTATATAATCCTATGTAACGAGTTAACCCTAGAAGTTTTATTCCAATGAGAAAGAGTAATGATAAAAGGATGTATGAACCTCATGTGAAGGTTTTACAGTACATCATGGAGAGGGATAGAGATATTTACTGTGATTTCGTTCTCCCATCATGTACAGCTCACAAATTGGAGAATCTGGAGAGGGTTGACTTCAGTATAACTGGTATAAGGGTTATAGATGAAGTTTATAACTGGGAAGATTACGTTGGTAGTGATGGAAAGGTACATATTTCAAGCCCACTCTACGTGGAAACTATTGGAGAATATAACAACTATTTACGGAAGATAAACAAATTAGACATGGTTAATTACGAGAAAGGGGATTTAAAACCCGTAATTTTTGAAGGAGCTAACAAGATTTTACAGGGAACAGACAAAGACACTGAACCCTTACACGTTTACAATAACCAAGATACTTCAGTATCATGCTGGAAGTTATCATTGAGAGATATACTTAGGATGTTATTCAGACCTAAGCAAAGATTTATTTGGATGGGGATTAAATCAGGACCTTCTCAGCCACCAGTCTGGCTTACCACACGCTACCCATTCAAATAATCACTCATAATGTTTAGATTTTACCCTAGCCATGCAACCAGGCTAGGGTTTTTCTTTGCAAGAACTAATTTAAAATAAACAAGTTATGGAAATTCCAAAGAACCTAAAATGGTATTATGACCAAGTAACAAACAACCTTGACCAATTAAAAGCGTTGAAGTTGAAAGAGAAACAGATAAGGAAAGAGAAAGTGGGAGTTGAAGTTAAGTGTTGTAAATGTGGTAAGTCAGTGAAACTGGTTTTCACAGTAGCTGAATGGGCAGCTTACCTATCTACTCAGAAAAAGTTGATTGAAGAGAAAGGGTTAGTGATGAGTAATGGAGATGTGGTGAAGATGTTTCAATACAAGAACATGAGATTTTTGAAACACCTATTCCTTGAATGTTGTGAATCCTGTTTACAGGAAGAAGAAAGGATTCAGGTAGATGGGTTAATGTCAGTTGAGAATAACATCAAACTAATTCTCGGAACCTATGAAAAAGGAAAAGAAGAATACGAGAGATCACCCCTTTGCAAGTTTATTGTAAAACTTGTGGTAAATTAGTAGTAGAGGTAGAAGCCAATTGGTACCAGTTCAATTGGTATTACGCTCCAAATGAGATGAGACCTCCATTAAGAGAACTGTTCCCGGGTATAACTCATGAACAGTTTCTCGGTTTAAAATATAGGAAGTGCAGTGAATGTAGGAAACTTAAGAAAAAGGGGATTTGCATTTAGTAATTTGGGATATTATATTTGCATATAATTAAAAATATAAAAATATGGTATTAAGAGCTTTACTAAAATTATTTATCGTTATCCCAGTTTTATTCACAGTTAAATGGTGGTATAGGGGTTTGAATTTATTCGTTTATATTGGTTGTGGTATTACATTCGGTTTTGCAAGGATTTCAAACAGGTTGGATTTAATAGAGTATGGCTGGTTTAAAACATTAACTGAATGGGTGGGATTCACGATTTACATGGGAGTTCATGTATTATGGATTTATTCAATTAAAGAATTAATAATTAGATAATATGGCAGATTCATTTGAAGAAAGAGTAAAAGTATAGTGGGTTTAACAAGTATTACGTAGTAAGAAAGATAAAAGAATGAAAGAGTATTTAGATTTATTGAGAAAAGTTCACGAGCAAGGAGTTTATAGAGAGCCTGCTCGTGAAGGTATGCCTGGTTCTCAAAACCTTTTCGGTGAGATGATTGAAATTGACCTTAGGAAAGGGTTTCCATTACTGACAACCAAGAAGATGGCTTGGAATGCCATAGTTACAGAATTGTTATGGTTTTTGAGAGGAGAACCAAACCTTAGGTACCTGTGGAAGTATAACGTACATATCTGGGACCAAGATGCTTACAGGTTCTATAAAAGGAGGTCTGAACAAGCTGGTGTTAAGGATAGTTTAATATTGAGTTTTCCTGAGTGGTTGAAAAAGCTGGATAGGATGAGAAATGGAGCTTACTGGGAAAGGAATGATTGTTTTGATAAGATGACCTTCATGGGAGCTGTTTACCCGGTTCAATGGAGAGGTACTTTCATATTCGGTGCTCCTGCACACTCAGACCAAATCAACTACATGATTCAAAGTATCAGGAATAACCCATTGAGTAGGTATCATATAGTTAGTGCTTGGAATCCTAAAGATATCGAGTTAAATCAGGGTACTCCTATAATGGCTTTACCTTGTTGTCACATGAGCCACCAAATATTGGTTGACAAGGATACGAATGAGTTTGATATGCTCATGTACCAGAGGAGCGCAGATATATTCTTAGGGGTACCGTTTAACATAGCTAGTTATGCTTTGCTATGTAGATTCTATAGTATGATGACTGGATATAAACCTCGCTATCTCAAAATGATTTTTGGAAGCGTTGATTTATATGAGACTCATTTCTCTCAAGCAAGAATACAACTGAGTAGAGATCCTAGGCCATTACCTAAAGTAGAGATATGTCTATATGAAAATAGGCTATCTATACAACATGGTATGGTAGAAAAGTATAACACAACTGGAAAAAGTGAGGATTTGACCAATATCATTAAGTGCTATAAACCCCATGATTTCAGGTTAATAGGTTATGAACCTCATACTGCCATAAAAGGTAAGCTAGATACTGGTTTGGGGATCTAATTTAGTATGATAGAGACAATTGTTATTTATACTGTATCAGTTAGAACAACACATTTTAAGTTCAATTCTTTTAAGAACAACAAAGGGGACCGTCGAGATGATGGACCCCTTCTTTTTGTGGTTAATACAATCTCTTCCACCAACCAAAAGTCTCATATTGTCTTTGTAAACTACATGGCTGATTCCAAGTTTCTTGAATCCAATAGGCTTGTCTTTCAAACCCCACTTTCCTATAAGCTTTGCTTATACCCTCTTTAATAATCCAATATAACCACTCTACCAGATAAATGATGTAATAAAGAGTGAAAGGTATGGTGG
>ULOK01025784.1_pt1 | contig 10705 bp, 7 predicted proteins | sample 1952501 | NCBI WGS metagenome assembly ULOK01 (sample SAMEA4835601, study PRJEB28245) | human gut metagenome | biome: gut microbiome; material: fecal sample | place: Denmark | collected 2008
CACCGTGCGGAACTCTTGCGGAGCAATATCGTAAAATTCAATACTACAAAGAGCGCAAACGAAAGCATCTTCTATTCGATAAGCGAAATCAACTTGGCGATAGAGAACAATAAGAAAGTTTCGTTTGAATACTTCGACTTCAACTCAAAGCATGAGCGGGTATATAGGCGAAACGGGAAACGATATTTCGTCAATCCGCTTGCCACGATTTATGACGATGACAACTACTACCTGATATGCTACTACGGAAGATTTGAGGGCGTGGTGCATTATCGCATAGACCGAATGGACCGTGTCGAAATGGTTGTTAATCAACCTATAGACGTATATAAAGGCGAGCCGATCGATTTAAAAAGGCACAAAAAGATCTTGTTTGGAATGTTCCAAGGCGAAGAGCAGTTGGTAGAGTTCCAAGCCGACGCGAACATTTTAGATCCGATATTTGATATCTTTGGAGACAAGGTGGAGATCACCCCGGACGAGAACGGGAAACTGCGTTTCAAAGCGGCGGTGCAACTTAGTCCGACATTCTTTGGGTGGTGCTTGTCGTTCGGAGACAAACTGCAAGTGGTCGGTCCGAACGAAGTGGTAGAAAAAGTAGTTGAGTATATTCAATCGTTGACGCGCGGATACAAAATAGAAAACAAAGGGGAGCAAGATATATGAACTTCGAGGATATGCCAAACTCTGCATATGCGGCTTACTTACAGTCGAAAAAGGCGGAAGAAGAACGGAAGTCTAACGACCAATATAAAAACTCGATAATGAACGCGACAAACGCAGTAGAAGAGCAAAGCAGCTTATTGCAAAGGCAACTTCAAGAGATGCAAGAGCAAAATCAATTATTGCGTAAGCAAATTGAGCAAGCGCAAGACGATGCTGCAAATTCCAAAACGGAAGCCCGCAAAAACAAGATATTTGGGTGGGTGTCGTTTGGTATCGGTACGGTGGTTGCTATTGTCGGCATCGTGCTTGGGATAATATTATAAGGAGTAATAATGACAATTTTTATTGAAATAATTATAGTTCTATGGCAAGCCTTTTGGGGAACGTTGAAAGCGTTCGGTACGGCCATATGGGCTAATTTACCCGCTATTCTTGAAATCAAGAAAGTGATGGGGTATTTTACACCCGCAGGAATGATCGCTCTTTACTTGGGCGTTCCCACCATAGTGATTTCGGCCTTGTTTTTCCTAATTCAAAGAGCTGTAAAGAAAGAAAATTGAAAAAATGGTTATAAAAAACCAAAAAATGCTCAAACCCCTTGACAAAAGATTTTGCGCTGAGTATAATAGAGATGTAATTTGGTTATGAAAAACCAAAACAAGTCTTGGAGGTGGTAATTTTGGATAAACATATGGAAGTAACAAAACTCGAATGGGATCTTATGGAACGCCTGCGTATGGATGCCAAAGCGTTTGAAAAATCTATTGCTATAGCATATTTTGTTTTGCAATTAAAGAAGAATGATATTTCCATTAATACGGACAAAAGCATAAAAGAACTTTGCTCGGTTATTCAAAACCAACAAATTCGTGGCTTTATTTATGAGATGCTGAACGGAGTTGAAAAGTCGAGAATAGAAGGCTTGTTCAATTATGGCGAAGAAGTGTTGACGGAATACATTGTTACGACGGAAGATAAGTCTTTTGATAGAGGCCAAGAATACTTGACTCCTAAATGTATTAATCAGCTCGCAATTGAAATCTTGGAAATAGAAAAAGGCGATACGGTTGTTGATAACTGTATGGGAATAGGGTCTTTTATCGCAGAAGCGAGTAAGGTGCAACCAGATGCATCTTACTGTGGGGTAGAGATTAATCATTCAGTCGCTGCGATTGCCGAAATGAGATTGTCGCTCGTTAAAAGCGATTGCCACGTGGTTACGGGGAACGCATTAGAGGATAATTTTTGCGGAAAAAAATTTAACAAAGGCTTCTCTAACTATCCTTTTGGAATGAGAATACGAACGGTTTCCGAAGATATAGGCATTATAGAACGCATAAATAAAACCTGCCCTGAATTAAGTAAGGGAACATCGGCCGACTGGATCTTTAACTATAGATTGTGTGAAATGCTTGTGCCTAACGGAATCGGCGTAGCGGTGATGTCTCTCGGTGGTCTTTGGAACACATTGGATAAGCCGATTCGAGAGACGTTTGTCAAGAACGGGAAAGTAAAAGCAGTTATCAAATTGCCAGCGAAACTCTTTCCTAACACGTCTATTCCTGTTGCGATGATCGTGTTCGGCTATAACGAGGGCAGAATTCGTTTCATAGATGCGTCGAATGAGTTTGTTGAAGGCAGAAGACAAAACAGCCTTAATGCCCAAAACATAGCAACGATTATTGATGCATTAAATACCGATTCGAGTATTTCAAAACTTGTTTCTATAGAAGAAATCGCAGAGAATCAATTTAGTTTTGATCCCACTCGATACAATGAAGTCGTTGAAGAAATAGTGGACGGAGTGCCGTTTGAATCCATTATAAAGAGTATAACCCGCGGCGCACCGCTTGCGGCAAGGGACTTGGACGATATAGCATCTGTGTTGCCTACGGATTACCAATATATGATGCTTGCAAATATTAAAAACGGTATTATTGACAAAGAACTTCCGTATCTCAAGGAAATTCCACCAAGATTTGAAAAATACTGTATTCATAAAGGTAACCTGTTGCTTTCGAAAAATGGCTATCCATTCAAAGTTGCAGTTGCCGAACCTCCCGAAGACAAAACTGTTTTGGCGAACGGAAATCTATATGTAATTGAGTTGGATACAGAAAAAGTGGACCCTTATTATGTTAAGGCTTTTCTTGAAAGCGACCAAGGAATTGTTCAACTAAAGAGAATTACGGTTGGAGCAACAATTCCTAACATTGGAGTAACCCAACTGAATACCATTCAAATTCCGTTGATACCGATTGAAGAACAACATAAAATGGCTTTACGCTACCAAGCCGTACTCGATGAGATTGAACTTATGCGAAGAAAGATCGAGAGAGCGGAGAATTCCCTTAAGACTATATTTAGTACGAGGCCAGAGGAGGAGTGCTAATGGTTAGAGGGATGGAGGAAATAGAGGAAATTCTGGACAAAATCCAAGAGAGAGTAACATTTGCTAATCGAACTGACGAATTAGACTCTTTACTTAAAAATTGGGGGCTCACGGAGTTTATATCAAACGAAGAAGACGATAGGTACAAGAGTGGTAAAATCGTAGTCATAGCGGGATCGGAAGTAGAAGAACGAATCCTCGTGGCGATTTGTAAAGAGTTCAACATTGGGAAAGATAGGTTGGAGTTTTGCTTGGACTACGACAAGGCACAAAAATATGACTATTGGAAACTTCGCCACAATCCTTCATACAGCGTTATCTTATTTGGCGCAGTCCCTCATAGTGCAATTGGCAAGGGCAATTCGGGAAGTATCATTGCTGAATTGGAGAAACAAAACGGTTATCCCCCGGTAGTACGACTAACGACGGGTAATGAGTTGAAAATAACAAAAACAAACTTCAAAAATGCAATACGGGAACTGCTTGATAGCGGTGTAATCAATGCAGATTATTAAAAATTAACAACCAAAAATAAAAACAGTGCCGAGAAGTCGGCACAAAAAAATACCAGTAAACTTCCTATAATTTTGATTATAGAGAACATTGTTGGAGGAGACGCTATGGAAATATTCAAGGACTTAAGCGAAGAGGATATAAAAAATCGATTTATTACGCCTGCCTTGGAAAAAAGCGGATGGTCAAAAGAACAGATGCGTATGGAGTTCCCTATGCGGGAAAACATACCATTTACAGATGGCAAGGTAATAATAAAGGGAAAGACGGCCAAGAGAGGAACGAGGAAATCGGCTGACTATTTGCTGTACCATCACAACAATTTTCCTATTGCCATTGTTGAAGCAAAAGACATGAACCACGATGTGGCTCATGGTATTCAGCAAGCCATAGATTACGCTCGTATTTTGGATGTGCCTTTTGCATACTCAAGTAACGGGACAGGCTTTGTTGAGCACAACATGCGAACCGGGGAAGAAAGAGAGTTGTCTATCGATGCGTTCCCAACCGCAGAGCAACTGTGGGCAATTTACAAGAACGACAATGCAATTACAGAAACGGTCGAAAAAGTAATAAAAGAACCCTATTTCTATAGAGAAGGGATACATAAGCCAAGGTACTACCAGAGAATAGCAATCAATAGAACGGTAGAAGCCGTAGCAAAAGGACAAAAGCGAATATTACTGGTTATGGCTACGGGTACGGGAAAGACTTGTACAGCATTCCAAATCATTCATAGGTTATACAGTGCAAGAGAGAGTACCGGGATAAAGAAAATACTATATCTTGCGGACAGAAACATTCTTATAGACCAAACAATTCAACAGGACTTTGCTCCATTCAAAGACAAAGGGGTATTGACCAAAGTACAAAAGGGTGTTCTCGATAGTTCTTACGACATTTTTATGTCTCTATACCATCAATTAAGCGGCGATGATGATATGGAAGTATTCCGTCAATTCAAGCCAGAGTTCTTTGACTTGGTTATAGTTGATGAGTGCCATAGAGGATCTGCAAAAGATAACTCACGGTGGAGAAAAATTCTCGATTATTTCGGCTCGGCAATCCACATAGGTATGACAGCGACCCCGAAAGAAACGGAAGATGTTTCGAATAGTCACTACTTCGGAGAACCAATCTACACATATTCTTTGAAACAGGGAATAGATGACGGCTTCCTTGCTCCGTATCGTGTATTGCGTTTTGGTATAGACAAAGACTTGGAGGGATATATCCCGGAACAAGGAAAAATTGATGTGTATGGGCAAGAAATAGAGCAAAAGGTCTATACTTCAAAGGACTTTGACCGTAAACTTGTCATAGACCAAAGGACTGAAACTGTAGCAAAGAGAATCACCGAATACCTAAAACAAAATGATAGGTACGCGAAAACAATCGTATTTTGTGTAGACGAAGACCACGCACTTCGTATGCGACAAGCCTTAATCAATGAGAACAAAGACTTGGTCGCAATAAATGATAAATACATAATGCGTATCACGGGTAGCGATCAACTCGGTAAGCAGCAGTTGGATAATTTTATAGATAATAATTGCAAATATCCTACAATCGTTACGACGTCGGAATTGCTTTCGACAGGCGTGGATACCAAGATGGTAAAAGTAATAGTGCTTGACTGCGTAATCAACTCAATGACGAAGTTCAAGCAGATTGTGGGAAGGGGAACACGTCTTGTATGGAATCGTGATAAACGGTATTTCACGATAATGGACTTCCGCAAAGCAACATTATTGTTTAGCGACCCTGAATTTGACGGCCCCGCAAGTTCAGTCTTTGAAGGGGATGGGACAGAGCCAATTCCGCCTTTGACGGACGAGGAAGATGACCACGATACCGATCCTGACGATACCGAAGAAGATACTCGTAAGTACAGAGTCAACGATGTGGACGCAAAGATTATTAGTGAGCTTGAACTAATATACGGCGAAGACGGTAAGCTCATTGCTAATCACTCCGATAACTTCAAGAGATTGATTACAGAAACATATGAAACTGCGGATGACTTTGATGCCGATTGGGTTCATGGGGATAAGCAAGCAATAATCAATGCATTTGAAGAAAAGGGCGTAGACTTCAATAGATTCAAAGAAAGTATCGGGCATGACGTTGATGTTTACGACATTATTCGCATGGTGGGCTTTGATATAGAGGCAAAGTTAAAATCAGAGCGAATCCAAAACGTCAAAGACGATGACATGTATTTGAAGTTATTACCCGAACAACAAAGAATAGTCGATGCATTGCTGAAAATCTATGAAATCAGCGATGTGATGGCTATTGAAGACTTGCGAGTGCTTGATGTCCCGGCATTTAATGACTTCGGCGGCTTTATTCCGACCATCAAAAAAATGGGCGGCAAAGCAAAATATTTGTCGTTTGTTGGTAAAATGATTGAAAAACTATACGAGTAACAGGAGAATAACTATGTCGATAGAAACCCTAATCAAAAGATTACAAAACATTATGCGAGGCGATGACCTTGCAGGAACGGTTCAATATCTTAAGCAAATGATTTGGATGATTTTCCTTAAGATTTATGATGCCAAAGAGGAAGAGTGGGAACTGCTTGATGACAACTATCAGTCAATAATTCCCGATAGACTCAAGTGGAGAAACTGGGCTGTCGATAACAACGACGGTAAAGCGTTGACTGGCGATGAACTGATTAAGTTTGTTAACAACGACTTGATCGACACGCTTAAGAAACTCGAAGTCGATGAAAATACGCCGAAGAAACACCTGATTGTTAAACAGATTTTTGAAGACGCATCCAACCTTATGAAAAACGGAGTTAAGCTCCGTCAAATGATAAATGCTCTAAACGAAATCGATTTTACCAACTATACCGAGGCTCATGAGTTCGGGGATATGTATGAGTCGATGCTGAAAGACCTGCAAGAGTCGAAGCGTGATGGCGGCGAGTTCTACACGCCGAGAGCATTAACTGATTTCATAGTCGAAAAAGTTGATCCGAGGCTTGGAGAAACGGTTGCCGATTTCGCTTGCGGTACTGGCGGATTTTTGGTAAGTGCATTGAAACATATGGAGAGCAATGTACATACACCCGAAGACCAAGAACTCTGTCGGAGTGCTTTGTACGGAATAGAGAAGAAGTCGTTCCCGTACTCGCTGTGTCTTACCAACCTTATTCTTCACGATGTCGAAGAGCCGAGAGTCTATTATGGGAATTCGTTGACAAGGAATGTTCGTGACTATCAAGAAAGCGACTTGTTTGATGTTATCGTAATGAATCCTCCCTATGGCGGAACGGAAGATGTGACGGTTCAAAGCAATTTCCCTGCGGATTATCGTGCATCCGAAACTGCGGACTTGTTTATGGCTGTAATTATGTACCGTCTCAAAACAAACGGAAGATGCGGTGTGGTTTTGCCCGACGGTTTCTTGTTCGGAACAGATGGGGCAAAGCGGAACTTAAAGGAAAAATTGCTTAATGAGTTCAATCTGCACACAGTGTTGCGTTTGCCAAAGAGTGTTTTCGCTCCTTATACATCAATTGCAACGAATGTTTTGTTCTTCGATAAAGACCAAGACGGAACAAAGGATGTATGGTTCTACCGCATGGATATGCCTACGGGAATGAAAGCATTTTCGAAGACAAAGCCGATAAGATTGGAACACTTCGATCCCGTTAGAGAATGGTGGAATAATCGTTCCGAAATGCAAGACGAAGATGGCAATTTCAAGTCAAAGAAATATACCAAGGAAGAGTTGGCTGCAACGAATTACGATCTCGACTTGTGTGGCTATCCTCACAAGGCTGAAGAGGTACTCGAACCCGATGTCCTTATAAATCAGTACTTCGAAAAGAAGGCATCTCTTGACGAGAGCATAAAAGATGTCCTCGGCAAAATAATGGCGTTATTGGAGAAAGACGAATGACTGCGGAAGAATTGAGAAAATCTATATTGCAAATGGCAATACAGGGTAAACTCGTCAAGCAAGACCCCAATGACGAGCCCGCATCGGTATTGCTTGAGCGTATCAGAGAAGAGAAGACTCGCCTCATAAAAGAAGGCAAAATAAAAGGGAAAATGACCGATTCCGTCATCTATAAAGGAAGTGATAATTCCTATTATGAGAAGGTGGGCAATAAAACAGTAGATATAGCCACGGAACTTCCTTTCGACATACCCGACAACTGGTGTTGGTGTAGAATGGATTCCATATTCAAGATCGTTGTAGGGGCAACCCCTTCAACTTCGGTTGGCGAATATTGGAATAATGGCAATATTCCTTGGTTACCATCGGGGTGTTGCCAAGATTGCACAGTGGATCTGTCTTATCCCAAGATAAAATATATAACTCAAAAAGGATATGATAGTTGCAGCACGACAATGATGTTCCCCAGCACAGTATTGATAGCTTTAACGGGAGCAACGGCGGGAAAAGTGGGTTTATTGACAATAAATGCTTGTGCAAATCAGTCCGTAGTTGGTATTTCTGCATTCATTGGCATAGATCCAAAGTTTTTGTATTATCAGTTAATGGCACGGCGAGGTGAAATTTTATCTGATTGTATAGGTAGTGCTCAACCCCACATTTCAAAAGATTACATTACAAAAATGTTCTTTGCTTTGCCACCATTGGCGGAGCAACAACGCATTGTAACACGCATATCAGAACTTAACCCGTTGCTAATTGATTATGATAGTTTAGAAGCCCAAGAAAGAAAACTTGATGAGTCATTGCCTAACGAACTTCGCAAGTCTATTTTACAATATGCGATCCAAGGAAAACTCGTCCCGCAAAACCCGTCAGATGAGCCCGCATCGGTTCTTTTAGAGCGCATTCGTAGCGAGCGTGAAAAAGCCAACGGTGGTAAGAAATCAAAGGCTAAAACGGAGTCGTACATCTTCAAAAATAGTAATGATAACTCTTATTATGAGAAAATAGGCGAAAAAGTCGTTTGTATTGACGAAGAAATTCCTTTTGAATTGCCTAATGGATGGGTGTGGACAAGGCTTGGCAATATTGGATATTGGGGTGCGGGAGCAACGCCTCTACGTTCCAATGGGGATTATTATGGTGGGAAAATCCCATGGTTAAAGACTGGAGAATTAAATGGCAGCATCATTTATGGCACACAAGAGCACATCACAGAAAAAGCACTAAAAGAATGCTCCCTCCGTCTATGCGAACCGGGTGACGTGTTAATTGCTATGTATGGTGCAACGATAGGAAAATTGGCTATTGCAGGTGTCCCAATGACTACAAACCAAGCGTGCTGTGCTTGTACCGTACACCAAGGAATAAGTAATTTATATCTTTTTAGGTATTTAGAGGCTATAAAACCTGCCTTAATTGAACAAGGGGCAGGCGGTGCGCAGCCTAATATTTCAAGAGAAAAGATCGTCAACACCTTGATTCCATTACCCCCTACAAAAGAGCAACACCGTATTTGTACCGCTCTTGACAAAATACTAGAAATAGCGAGTCATTGACTCGCTATTTCCTTTATTTGTCCGTATTTTTCACAAATCCTTCGTTGCTCTCCAAGAGGGGGTATCGGGATTAAAAAAAGGTTTAATCTGTCTTGAGTGAGTTGGTTTATAGTTGTTGTTCCACTAACCGCATTTAATTGATTATAAAAAGCGTTAGACTGGACAGACTATAAATTGGCGCAAGCTGCTGATATATCGCAATCTTCGCTTGCCACTTTATATTCTCGTCAAACGCCACCAAAACTTGAAATGTTACAACGCATTTGCGAAGCATTCGGAATAACTTTATCTCAATTCTTTTTGGACGATGAACAAATTGATATATTAACAGAAAGGGAAAAGAAAATGATTTCTTCTTTCCGGAAACTCAATCCCGAAAAACAACAAGCATTGATAGAGCTGATAGCCGATTAACAAATGGTTCCGTGATATCGCGGAACCATTTTTTTGTATAGAGAAAACCGATAAAACGTCGGTCTTTTGTTTTTGCGGTTTGGGGGAATGTGATTAATTTTCGTCGGTGAAAATCTTTTCCTGATTTTTGAAAGATGTTTTGAACGTAAGGAACGAGAACTCGTTTTTCATATTTTTGAAACTTTCGGGTTTTGCCTTAAACCAGATAAGCCCGACGATCGATACCGCGACAACGGCGATGCCGATGCCCGACAGCGCGCCCAGAAAATCGATTGCGACGTCCTGCCAGGTTGCGTATCGTCCGCTTGTGAAAACGGGCAGTTGGAACATTTCCGAAATGCCTGCGACGACAAACGCCGAAAGCAAGGAAAGGGGCAGCGACAACCATCTCGGCTTAATAAGCAGGAAGAACGTGCCGAACAATCCGAACCCCAGCACAATGAAAAGCGAGAAGTGTCCAAGCCCTTTTCGTATAAGCGTGTGGAAGGTGTCGAAGACTGACACGGTAATCGTTTTTTCGACGGTAAGGTCGGGGCGGCCGACGTACGTTGCGCGCACGGTAACTTTGCCCGATTTGTCGGACGTAAACACACCGTTTTCGTCGATTGAGCCTTCGCCTTTGACGACTTCCCATTTCACGTTTTTCGTGACGTTGCCGCCCGTATAAGCGGTGAGATCGATTTTGCCGCCTTTGACGCATCTGTCGGGGGCTACGACGGTAAGCCCGTCCACGACGTCGGGCACGGTGACGTGCAGCGTTGCCGTTATTGTATTGTCATAAATTGAAAAGTACGTAATCGTGGCGGTGCCCGGTTTATATGCGTGCAGGTGCGTTGTGGAGGCGTTGACGACGTATGAATCGGACGATTTGCTGATTATGTTTGACGGCGCGCCTTCGCTTTCGTTTTCTGCCCGGAAGCCGAGTTGGCTTGTGATGACCAGGTGTTCGTCTTTTTTCATTGCAAGGCTGAACGAGCCGTCATTGCCTGAGACGCGGTTACTATCAAAAGTGAATCCGGTGGCTTCCGGTTTCGAGCCTTCCAAGATTCTGATTTTTTGAGAAACGGTTTTATCACCCAGTTTTATTTCAAGAGTTAAATCACCGTCCGTTGTTTTTAACGGATAAAACCACTGCTTTGCGGGAAGGAAGAAGATTTTGTCGTTGGCATTATGCTTTTCCCCATTAATCAGAATTTCTGTTTCGATAGTAGAGACGCCGTAACCGTTGTATTCGTCG
>ULOK01048356.1_pt1 | contig 10247 bp, 7 predicted proteins | sample 1952501 | NCBI WGS metagenome assembly ULOK01 (sample SAMEA4835601, study PRJEB28245) | human gut metagenome | biome: gut microbiome; material: fecal sample | place: Denmark | collected 2008
CTTTCGCAATGCCTTCCTCCATCCCTTTCACAAGTCCTTCCTCCATCCCTCTCGCAATGCCTTTCTGAATAGCTGTATCAATCACATTGTTCCAATCTCTATATACTTTCAAACTCTCCTCATAGGCATAAAGGTTCTCTTTTGAGAACTGAGCAATTTCGGCAGCCTCAAACAGCCGGTTGAACACACGTTCCTGAAGGGCAGTGGGGCGTTCCATCAAACGGGCCAGATTCTTGAGCACAAACATCCATTTATCAAACAACGTATCCAACTCCTGCTCGGTTTTATGGAATTTGGGCATTTCCAGATACACAAAAGTCAGTTTGTCAAAAAACACTTCATGAGTAGTTGTATCCATCAGCTTCACTTCATGGCGGAAGCTGGAAGACGAAACATCATCCAAGGCAAAATTCAAAATACCGATCACATACACCGCTTTCAGTTCATAGTCCCAGATTTCCCCTTTAATAGCCTGTTCCCTGATAGGATAGGTAGCATAGTAAATACTCCGGTCCTTGAAAAACTGTTGCTCCCCTCTCTGCATTTCTATCAGAATCTTTTCTCCTTTTTCATTTTCACAATAGACATCAAAGACAGCCCGGCGGTCAGTCTCTTTGCTGCCCAGATGCTCTGTGTTCAAGTAGGTGACATCCTCAATGACCTGCTTGCCGTCGAACAAGGCATTCAGGAAGCCAATAAGAATTTCTTTGTTCAAGTCGGTTCCAAACAATAATTTGAATGCAAAGTCCGTATAGGGATTTACATATCTTTCACGCAATCCTTCACTACACATAAGCGTTTGATATTTAAAGTTGTTTTAACTCTGTTGAAAGCAGTTCAATACAAAGGAACGAAAAAAAAGCGGATTTCAAGAATGTTATCTGCTAATAAATTGTTAATGTTCCAATATGTCACTCACCTCTATAGGGGGAAAGCGTTTATACAAAGACGGAAATAACTGTATAAAGAGTTTCGTAATAAAAAAGAAAAAGGGCTGTTCCGCCGGTCAACTCCTTATGTTTTTAACTTACAGTCTGTAAATATTCAAAGAAATATCATTCAACAGATTTAAGATCATTACTTTTCTACCCCCCAAAATGAGTTCACATTCTCTACTTATAAACTGTAAGCAACAATAAAGAAACGTGTCCAAAAACTAGAATGACTGCTCCGAAAAGTTACAGATAGTAACTATAACACTTAAAAGGGTCGTATCAAACTCTGTATGGAGTAATGATACGACCCTTTCTTTAGTCTTTTAGGATGCTCAAATTTCAGATTATAAGTTCATATTTTCAAAAACTGAGTTTTTGACACCCACTTTATTTATCTTCAAGTTTAAAACCTTATTTTGTTACTTCAGGTTCACCTTGCAGTTCAAATTTAGCATTTCCTAAACCTTTGAAAGTATAAGTATAAGTAAATGTTTCAAGCCCATTATACACTTTTGCAGAAATGACATAGAAACAATCAACCCCACTTACTTGCGCGCCGGCTGTAGGATACTCTGTTGCCAAGATCAGTTCAATACCCTCCTGAACCATAGACAACAAATAAGCCTCAGCCTCTTTATCATCTGCCGGAACCACCCCGTCGGGGTCATTCGAACGGCGTTTAGCCAACTGGATATTGAAGTTTACATAATAAGAGCTGCCACCGAACCAGTATTCCGAGTTTCCATATTTGGCATCCATATACCCGGCATCCTTATTCGCTTTCACCCAATTTTCCAAAATCAAATAATCTTCGGAAGCCAATGATTTCGTTACCGTCGGATCAAACAACCACTCGGTTCCATTATGTACAAAATTCACTTTTTCTTTCAGTTCAATATTGTTATTCAGAACCCATGTACCCTCCTTGAACAAATACTCGTCCACCTCCATCGTCGTTACCTTATTATAATATTTGTACATGACGGCTTTTGAATCCCCTTCCTGGGCATATGGAAATTTCTGAGCCAGGAACTGGGGCAGATAATTCTCCGGAGCATCCGAAGTGCTGAAGTTATCATGACTGCCCGGGCTTCCCATAGCGTCATAATCGGCAGGAGTCACTACAACCAATCTGCTATCTTCTTTAACCTTCCAAGCCGTTCCGTCAAACTGATACAATGCATTATAAGGCTTTTCATTCGTCGGAGCCAATACAGCCGATGAGATACTTACATTATCGAGCTGAACAGTCGTGGTTTTCGCCTTGGGCCCCTCGCCTACATAGCGGAACGCAACATAAACGCTTTTGCCATTGTATGCCTCCAGACCGGCTTCCCCTACATTCACAAAATTATCATTGTAACCGTTGGCAGGTCCTTCAGGGAAAGTAAACTGGTCTTTCACGCTAGTCCACTGTGCCATATCAATCGAACCATTTCCCGCATATGTATCGGAAACCAATACATCCAGACAATCCGCATTATAGTATCCGAACTTTATGTCGAAAGACAGTCCGGCATCTTTGCTCGTCACTGCTACTGCCGGAGAAACAAGCCAAGTATCCACCTCACCCTCAAAGCCATTGGCCGAGAATTGTGCGTAACCATTACTACTATAGTTTTTTCCCTGCCATTTTCTATCGCCTTTCAGAGTCACCTGCTCCCAGCCTTCCAACACGATATCCTCATTGGCCGTAACCGACTCAAAGTCCTGAGAGTACAAGTCCTCCCCTGTAAATTCAGGATCAACATCGTCATATTTGTAATCTACCAGCACAAGATCACCTTTTGCCGCATCCTTATACTGACCGGCCAGCCACTCGGGCAATACGGTAGCCGGAGCATGTGCCGGAGCCAGGAACTTCACGGGAGAGCCTTCGCCCCACAGGGCCTCATAATCCTTATCACCCAAAGAAGTATTAGTCACTGTCCTATACTCCAGTACGTAATCGGAAGGAGTATTCTGATAGTTATAGGTCACTCCTACCGAAGAGCCTTTCCCCCATGAAGGCAGCATCTTCGCGATGATGGAAGGAACATACTTCTCGGCCGATGCAAACTCGTTCAAAGCCTTATCCGTCTTGACGGCATTCGCCAATGCTTTTTCAGCATCCGAAGTGGCAGCCTTCGCCGCCGCAGAGCTGATCGTTTCGTAATCGGCATCAGTCAGTACATATTCCGCCATCGTCTGGGTGTTCGTTGTACCTTCCGCATCGATTTCATTATAAATATCGTCCATGGGATCACATGCCGCAACAAAGAATCCCAACAGAGACCATGCAATTAAATTATATTTTAACTTCATATTTATTGACTATTTTAGAGATTAAAAGATTACTTTAAAACCGGCAGACCATGTAGTACCGAAGCCGTAATATACCAATGCAGTTTTCCAGTCATGGTTCGTACCGTCCTTGGCATCGGCTATATATTCCGTATTAGTCAAATTATATACATTACTGTATACGATGGCACGGATATCTTTGGTGATATTGAAACGATAGTTCATACCCAAATCAATCGTACCATAATCCGGCAACTTCCAGGAGTCAATACCGGCGTCTGCTTCATTCACCCGGTTCTGAGGATCGAAGTCTGCATAGTTCTTGCCGAAGAAGTTGTAGTCGGCCGAGATTTTAAATCCTTTGAACGGTTCCCAAGAGGCGCTCAATGCGGAAGTGAGCTGTGCGGAGTTACCCACATGGACATCTTTCAGATAAGCGTCGTATGTTCCGATAGGATTATTCGCTTCATCATACATAGTGAAATGAATATCATCTTTCCATTTCCAATCGCCTAAAGAGAACATACCTTTCAATTCAAAGGACTTGACAGGACGGTAAGTCGCTTCCAGTTCCACACCCATGTGGACTGCGTCCAATCCTGTAAGGTTGGCATATTCCTGACCGATCTTACGGCGCAAGGACTTATCCATCCATTGAGTGTAATAACCATTCAATGCAATATTGACCTGTTCCGTGCTAAATCCATAACCCAATTCGAACGTAGTAATCTTTTCGTAGGGTACATCCTTTTCGGGAGCTGCCGTATTGCTTGCAAAGACAGAGTTGAAGAAAGGCGCGCGGGTAAAATATCCTGCATTGACAAATACATTGTGGTTGTCATTGAACTTATAGTTAAAACCACCCTTCACGCTCCAAGGCAGAAAATTCTGAAGGCTGGACACTCTGTCCAGTTTATCCGCACCCGTGGCAGAGTATCTTGAATCCGTACCACCACGGTCATCGTATCTATAAGCCTCTTCGGTCAATGATGCCGACAGGAATCCCGACCACTTATCGGTATTATATTCAGCCTGTGCAAAAACACCGCCCCAGAATATCTCTCCAATGCTATAGTAATTGAACTTGTCACCCACTTTCAGCAGCTGGTTCTTGGTTTGGAATGCCAGCGGCGAGGTCTGCAGATAGAACTCACCACCCAGCAAATCATCAATTTCCTCTGTATGATACCCTTTATAGTAACGTAAGTCAATACCTCCCGTAAGAGTCAGGTTCTCAGTCAGATGATTCTTATAGGAACTCAGCATGCCATACCAGTCATGGTCATTGACAGCATTGGTAAAGATCACCTGCGACCCGTTCTGAGAAGCCGCATTGGCAGCCATAGCACGCTCGTAGTCGAACAAACCGTCCGGAGTCATCATCGCACCGTCTTTAGGGCGGCCGGTGTTGTTATCAATAGTCAGCCAATTGCTCATCGCGCCACGGGCACGGCGTCCGCCGCCTGTAGCCATTGAGCCGTATAGAGAAGTGGTCAGTGTCGATTTCTCGTCGATAGTCCAGTAATGATTCAAAGAAACCTGGGGCTTATGATAATAATTATAGCCGTAACCGCTACCTACCGCTTCACCGTTGATATAACCATATCCGTTATTGAAACGTCCGCCGTCGGGGCTGTTCTTGTAATCCTCGATATAGTGCATGGTAGAGCGCTGGTTGTGCCACTGGGGAGCTCCGAAAGCTGTCAATGACAATTTATGATGATCGTTGATTACCTTCGAGATATTTCCAAAATAAGTCCATCCTTCATAATTGGTACCTTTCACGTAACCATCTCCCGTATTCAGCGACCCCATGAATGTAATAGCCCATCCGTTGTCCATCAATCCGGTAGAGAAAGAAACCGAATACTTGCGGAAACCGTCGTTACCGATACCGAAATAAGCTGATCCGCCTTTCTGGGCTTCGGTACTTTTAGTAACCATATTCATGGTTCCTCCCACAGAAGAAATACCTAAAGCTGACGCACCCAAACCACGCTGTACCTGGATAAACTGGCTCACATCAGACAAACCGGACCAGTTAGACCAATAAACCTTACCGTTTTCCATGCCGTTGATGGGCACACCATTGATCAGCACGCCCAGGTTGGACGAATCAAAACCACGCATATTGATACGGGAATCACCATAACCACCGCTTTCACGGGTTACATACACCGAAGGAACTGATTTCAGCAATTCGGGGAATTCCAGATTACCTATTTTCTCCTCTATCTTGGCCAGTTTCACGTTAGAAATAGGAATAGGGGTCTGACGGTCACTCTTTATAATAGAGGCAATAACACTGACCTCACCCAAACCAATAGCATCAGGAGACATCTTGACCTCACCCAAGTCTATCGTATTGCTTCCTTTTACTTGATGCGTAATTTCGTTGTACCCCAAGTACTTGAATATAAGAGTAGCCTTGGAAGAGGTAAGTTTCAACACAAAGTTACCGTCAATATCCGTTACAGTACCCAGTGTCGTACCGCTGACCGATACAGTGGCACCAATCAATGGCTCATTGTTCTCGGCATCTACTACTTTACCTTTTACTGTTCCTTGCGCAACAGCCGTAGCAGTGAAACAGATTGTCAGAACTGCCAACAGGAGGAAATGCTTTAGATGATTTCTCATAATTTTGTCTTTGATTTAAATTAATTAGTTAGTATTTCATTCCCAATAGGAAAGACAAAGATAAAACTTTAATTCATATAAATTGCATTTATATTAGACTATTTAAACGAAAAGGGTACTTTTTAGGCGGAATATGACAATTATGTTAAGAAAGGAACAAAGAGCCGCCTCAGGAGAGGGGAAAACTGCCCGGAAGTTCCAGAGCAACTGCCACATGATTACTGTAGGGGGCAAATGGGCCGTGACCGGCCGGTCCGGACAAATCAGGCCCGCCCCCTACAGCAAGACAACAGGTCATTTTCATTCAGACTCTCTCACTTCCCCAATGACAGAGCAAAAAGAAAACGAAAAAAACAGCCTTACAGGATATCCTTATGCTGCTTCATCCTCTCCCTCAGCGCCTCCAGCTTTTCGGCCTGTTTCTTCAGCTCGTACGCCTTTTCCTCGGCTGCCTCTTTCCGCTTCCAGTTATTGATATAGGCATCCACTCCCTCCTGTACTACGCGGCGGAACACCTCCTCGCCCTTCGCTTTCAGCAGATGGTCGGCAAAATGAATATAATAACTCACTTTCAAATCCACCCCCTTTTTAGGGAGGCGTAAGTATCCGGCCCCACATGCTCATCTCCGAGAACACGCACCTTCGTTATCTTCAACCGATTCATCAATAACTCTAAAAACTCTCCCAATTTGGGGAAACTGCACTCTGCATTAGACATTTTAAATTTGTTTTAAGTTGTAAAATATTAAATAAACCTCTTTTTTTTCACGTTACTTCACAATGGGACTGAAAGAAGAAAAAGCAGGATGCCTTTACAAGAGGTTACGGGCACGTTTCCACGATGCAACCCATTAACACGGCCCGTGCATAAGCTACTGATTGCCAATGCCGGAATCTTTATAAAAACGGTATTCCCCACGATAAAAAGTCTTTTGTCATACTACCTTTCCGGCCTCTCGCAGCCGTTACACCTTCCATCCCGTCATTTAATCCGTTCTTCCTACCTTCGGGAAGAAATTCAGAGGACGCAAAAAAAATGCGGATGCAAAATTAATACTTTTTTAATAAAACGAATCATGAATCAAGAACGTAAACTATCTTTTTTCCTTCCCCCCATCTCGCCGGTGAAGGACGCTAACGGGAAAAACGTGACGCCTGCCACGCTCGTCCCTCACAAGGAACTGACCTTGGAGGAAGTATGGAACATAGTCACCGGCAGCCCGCGGCTGAAGAAACTGACCGAAGCCGCAGCCGCCGCATACGGTGACGAGAAGGAGTACCGCAGGCTGAAACAGAGCACCCTGCCATACGTCACCCCCTGCGGAACTTTCAGCTACCGCCGGAGCGACCGGCTGCTGGCTCCTTCGGGATTGAGCATACTGGACCTGGATCATCTGGACAGCCGCGAGGAGGCCGAAAGGATGCGCCGGCAGTTGTTCGACGACCCTTTCCTGCTGCCCGAACTGGTGTTCGTAAGCCCCGGAGGACACGGCGTGAAGGCTTTCGTGCCCTACGATCTCGGCCGGACAAGCGACGTGAAACAGAATGCGGCCGAGAACATCTACTGGCTGATGGAGTACGCCCGCCTGAGGTATGGCGACTGCTCGGACAAAGACAAGGGCAAAGGAGTGGACTACTCGGGCAAAGACCTGGTGCGGGCCTGCTTCCTGTCGCATGACGAAAGGGCCTTGATGAGAGTCAAGACGCCCATGGGCTAATGTGCCAATCCCCATGCGGAACAGAACGCGGCCAACGGGCATAGCAGCACACGGGCCAACGGGCCGCTTATTCAAAATTATTCAGAAACGAGGTATTCTTATACCGAAACCAAATTAACATAAAAAGGAATATGAATCATTACAAAAACAATCTTTTGGAAGAACTGCCCCGCCTGACGGAGGCGGTACAGGCATCACACGCGGACATCGCGCCCACCTATCTGGAATACACCCAACTGGCATTTGCCATCGCCACGGACTGCGGCGAGGCGGGCCGTGCGGATTTCATGAGCCTGTGCAGCCTCTCGCCCAAGCATGACAGTGCGGCGGCGGAGAAACTGTTCAGCAACGCCCTGCACACCTGCAAGGGCGACATCCACCTGGGAAGCGTGTTCCACCTGGCGGAAATGTGCGGAGTGAGAGTCGCCCCCTCTCACAAAAACGCAGACGCAGACGCAGCAGACGCAGGTCCTTTTTTCTCACACACGTGCGCGCGATATAATAAGGTGGAGAATGAAGAAAAAGAAACAGGAAAAAAGAAGCACGAGGAAGAGGAAAAGGAAATGAAGGGAACGGAACCCCTCTCTCCCCTACCCTACTTTCCGCAAGATCACGACTGGCCCGAGCCGCTGAAGAGCATCCTCTCCTTTGCCAAGACCCCGGCACAGCATGATGTGCTCCTGCTGGGAGCAATGACGGTGCTGGGCGCCTCACTGTCGCACATCGTACGCTGCAAGTACGGGGACAAATGGCAGTATCCCTGCCTGCAGACCTTCATCACGGGCCATGCCGCCGCAGGGAAGAGTGTACTGGTATGGGTACGCAAACTCATAGAGCCCATACACGAGGAAATACGCCGGCAGGTGGCGGAGAGCATGAAAGCTTACCGCAAGGAGCTAAGAGCCTACGAAGCGCTGGGGAAGGCACGCAAGGACAAGGAGCCGCCCGTGGCGCCGCCCAACCGCATGTTCATCATCCCCGGCAACAACACGGGCACGGGACTGCTGCAAAACCTGATAGACTCGGACGGAACGGGGATTATCTGCGAGAGCGAGGCGGACACCGTATCGACGGCCATAGGGACGGAATTCGGCAACTGGAGCGACACGCTGCGCAAGGCGTTCGACCACGACCGCCTGTCCTACAACCGCCGCACAGACCGGGAATACAAGGAAACCACCGCCTGTTACCTGTCCGTACTCCTCTCGGGCACGCCCGCACAGATAAAGCCGCTCATCTCCTCGCCGGAGAACGGACAGTTCTCGCGAAACATATTCTATTACATGCCCCGTGTAGGCGAATGGAAAGACCAGTTCGGCGAAGATGAACTGGACGTGGAAGCAGAGTTCATCCGGATGGGACACGAATGGAAGGCCAGCAGGGACGAGCTGAAGAAGAAAGGACTGTTCACCCTGAAATTCACCCAGCAGCAGAAAGATGAGTTCAACGGGCACTTCAGCGCCCTGTTCTACCGCTCTTCTCTAGTGACGGGCGAAGAGATGTCTGCTTCGGTGATGCGTATGGGGACCATCCTGTGCCGCATGATGTGTATCACGGCGCTGCTGCGCAGTCTGGAAATTCCCTCGCTGGCCGTACCGGATCCCACTATAAACCCCGAAAACCTGAAGGACGGTATCATCACCCGGCATAACCTGTCCATCACCGATGAGGACTTCCGTGCCGTGCTGGCTTTGTGCGAGCCCCTGTACCTTCATGCCACGCACATACTTTCGTTCCTGGACAAAAGTACGGAACTGAACAGCCGGGGAATAGCGGACCGTGAGATGCTGTATGCGGCCCTGCCGCAAGAATTCACCAAACAGATGGTGATGGAGCAAGCGGAGAAGCTGAATATCCCGGTCAACACCGCACGCAGCTGGATACAGCGCCTGAGGGAAAAAGGCGCGCTGGATATGGTGATGGTGAAAGGGAAAGGAGTCTACTCAAAAAAACAAAGGTAACAAAGAAAACACGCGCACATGCATACATAAGGTACGTGCGCGTGTGTGAGAAAAAAGGACCTGCGTCTGCTGCGTCTGCGTCTGCGTTTCGCATCTCCGGTTGTGATGCCGGTATTCCCGTGGATCTCCCTGTGCTCCCGGAGAATCCCCGGCATTCCCGTGGATCTTCCAGCATCCTCAGGGCTCCCCCAACGCCTCTACGATAAGTTTCACCTCAAGGGGCAGGAAAGTGTGTGACAGCTCATTGTATCCGGCAGCCCGCATCGCCCCCATCAGTCCCGGCTTGCGGTCTATCCAGCGCATCAGTTTGCGCCGTGCGGCACTCTCGGTAATATCGGGACTGTAGCACAGGGCCAGTTCGCTTTTCCCGTAACTTCTTATCTGAAAATTCTCCATGTATGTTCGTTTTGTTTTGATACAAATATACCCTTTTTCCGGCAGACCGTCAAACATTATGAACAGCGAATCGCGTCAAATCGCGTCAAATCGGACCATTCCGCACCCTATCGCACCTTATCGCGTCATTGCCCTTTCCGCACATCGTATCTTTGTAATGTCGGGACGATGAAGGCGAAAGATCTATAATCTTACAGCCGTAAGATATAGCATCTTACACGTGAAAGATAGGGTTCTTTCAGCGGTCGGTGACCAGTGGCTGACTTCATCCTCCGGCAATCGTGTTTCTTAATTCTCAATTATCAACTTTTAAT
>ULOK01052772.1_pt1 | contig 10192 bp, 13 predicted proteins | sample 1952501 | NCBI WGS metagenome assembly ULOK01 (sample SAMEA4835601, study PRJEB28245) | human gut metagenome | biome: gut microbiome; material: fecal sample | place: Denmark | collected 2008
CAGGCTTGATTAACGCTAAATATAAATTTTAAGAGTTAAACAGTCCAAACGAAGCCGCCCCGGATATTTTTTATTCGGGACGGCTTCTGTATAAATCAATTAATTCAAAAGTGCTTTAAAATATACCATTATAAAATTTTAATTTTCGAACTTGCTTAACATTGAAAATAAAAGAAAAAAATCGCCATTTCTGACGATTTTTGAACTGTGGCTGGAGCTGACGTGCAGTTCTCGAACTAAGTGAAATCTACATTGCCTATGAAATTGCTTATGAAAATGTTGTTTTATAAAATTTATTAATATATGCTCAATCTAATTTTAATATTGTTTTGCAATATAGGAAACAGTCGAATCATGAAATTGTACAAAAAAACAATACTAATATGTTTGTTAGTATCTATGGTCAGCTGTATAGGTTTATATTATGTAGCAGAAGAGCCGTGGAGAAGTATTCTTTCAGGACTATTCACAGGTGCTATTGTAACAGTTATTACAGCCTTAGTTTCGTATAATATTAAAAAAGAGGAGGTATTTACCAATATTGGAAAAGAACTCCTTATTACATATAATCGCCTTTCATACTTGTATTCTCAACTTATAAAATGTTCTAATGCTCTGAAAAATAGTGAGGAAAGTCCGAGTATAATTTATAAGGAAATTATGGAGAACTATAAAGTATACGAAAAATATATGCAATCAAATCATTTTGATTTCGCTTTAAATAATTATGATGGTTTATTGTTTAGCAATTTAATTACTAAATTTTTTGTTTCAAACGAAGTTAGAGTTTTAGTTGAGATAAGTGATTTACATCAAATAAACAATCAATATGCACTTATATGTGGCAAGTTATCTTTAATGCGGGCGCAACTTAATCTAGCTGAGAATACTGGAAATATTGAGCAGATAGATAAGCTAATAAACCAGGTAGATGCACAATATAAGTACTCTCTTAATGTTATTCCTCAACAGTTGGCGTTTATAAATCATGCTATGCAACATTTTGAACAAGTGAGAAAGCTAGGAAAAACCTGGAATGTAATTAAGCAAGATATATTAAATAGCAACGGATTATTTGATAATCAAATAAATGATGCAGAACATAATCTTCAAGAAGAATATAAATGGAATAAAAAATAGAATCAGCCTTGACGTAAGCTAAAACGCAAATCTTGAGGCCTTAGTGTTTCATAAATTACCCCGTATGCAGTTTATTATAAGGCATATTTATCTTGCTAGCCAGTAAAATATGGCATTTTAGGTGTACTCCTAAGGTGTTTGTTGGCATTAATTAAATCTTCTTGCATATTGTTGATTTTGATTATATGCTCAATCTCGGATGGGATGATGACCTATCTGGGGTGTGGTAACCTCTTACTGAGCGTTTTATCAAAACGAAATTTGGTTGCTTTCTGGTCTAAAGACTGGGAAGCGACCTAATAAGCTTTCTAGTCAATAAGTCGCACTATCTCAGTATAGTTACCAATTCCCAGTCGCCTTCATCCAGCGACTTTTTTTATTGTGCAAAATGAAAGGAAGTTATAATAATGCAGAAGATATTAATTGTTGCATTTATATTGTGCAGTTGTACTAATGTCTATAATAACAATAGAGAAATATATCAAAGAAATTTAAATCAGCTATTAGAAACAGCAACAGATAAAGATTATGGAGAATTACCTAAAGATTATAAAATTGCTACAGAAATATCAATTAAGTTGTTTTTAAAAGATCCGGATAGCGTTAAATTTAAATGGGGAGAGCCTTATAAATGTAATTTCCCAGAAAGCAAAAATTCTACAGCTCCATTGTTAGGTTGGTGTTTTCGTGTATATTATAATGCTAAAAATAGTTTTGGAGCATATACAGGATATAAAATGGAAGAATTTCGCCTGCGTAAAGGAAGAATACATTCCGTTTGTGAAAATACCCAATTGGGATTGGTTTGTTCCAGATAGCAAAACTAGAAACAGATATTTTTTTTGATAGCTTGCAGGTATGTAAATAAATAGCATATTGTAAATAATAATTAATAGAGGAGACAATGAAAGTAAATCCTGTCGTAAAATGTGGTTATGATGGTTCATCAATTATTTCTTCATTAGATTCTTTTTATATTAGTGCAAGAGTTAATTTTGCAACGTATATCATACCTATGTATATGGAGCTTCTTTATTTGAAGCATATTAAAAACTTGTTGTCTCAAAATCTTAAAAGTGATGAATTTTTACATTGTTTTCAAAAAGAAAACTTCTCTTTATTGACATCGTATATTTTGATGCTACACGATACGATTATCTTGAAAATATGTCGGATAACAGATGATGATAAGTATAAAGACGATCAAAATATGAAAGCATTTTTGAAAAAAATTACTTGTTGTGAAACGAATGATGATTATAAAATAGTATCAGGTATTTACACAAAATATAAAGATGTTAGAAATAAAAAGTTAGCTCATTCTACAAATGTAAATTTTACAGAAAATGTAGGTTGTAGAAAGGAAAAAGGAAATATATTTAGAGAAATAAAACATAAAGATTTGTATCATTTTGATGAATTAGAAAAGGATATAAAGCAAATTGGAAATATTGTTCAAAAGTATGCAAACTTATTAGACGTTAAGATGGCTAGCATTGATGAACAGCTAAAAAAGAATCATGTTGATTTGCCTAAAATAACATCAGAATATATTAAAGAAAAAAGTCTGTTTTCTCCACTCTTGTAGGTCGTTAACATATAATCTCATTTTATAACGTTGAAAGAGTGACTGTTTGTGTCAATATTGCCTCATTAGTATTTTATTCCAAATGTGTTCAAAATAAAAATGAAACAAAAACAATCGTTTAAAGAAAAATAGTTCGAACAAGTCAGAAAAATAGTTTTTTTGAAATATTTAAGTTCTAGCCGTAAAATATCCTTAAAAAAACAAGAGGTTAGACATCAAAATCTAACCTCTGTTCAGTGTGGCTGACCAAGGTTTATGACCTTAGGAAAAAATACGAGCAGGAATTAGCAGAAATGTATCTTATTATTAACGGTATGGATGACGATTTGCGGCAGATGATGACAATAGAAAGAATTTGTTGATACTATTCTTATTTTATGGTAGGTGCTAATTTATAATCTATAATAGAGAGTGCTATGACAGTTGTGAAGCCCCAGGAAAACTATGATGATATTTTTACAGATGATAAGCTAAATATAAAATCATCTGTGGTCGATTTTGCTCATTTAATAGAACAAGATGTATATATTGAAGGTGGTGTTTCAAAGGTGTATTCAATAGCTGCTGAATTTGGCATTGGAAAAACATTCTTCTGCGAAAAATTAAAATGTGTTTTAGAAAAGGATAATGTTCAAACTATAAAAATGAATATTTGGGAAATGGACTTTTATGAAAATCCATTAATGCCAATATTAGCAACATTAAATGAAATTTATAAAAAAAATGGTGAAAATTTGCCTGCTAAGATTATTAATTCAACTTTAAATTTTACAAAAAAGTCTTTAGCAGTGTTATGTGAGGCAGCCGTCAAATCTGCTTCTAATCAAATATTGGATGTTGATATTGCGGAGGTATGTAAGAATAATTTTGTGCCGGAAAATATTTATGACGATTTCAAAAATCATCAAGAAGCATTATATGAACTTAAACAGTCGTTAATTAAGTGGGTAAGAAAAGCGGAAAAACCGATTGCTGTGATTATTGATGAATTAGATAGATGTCGGCCGGATTATGCCGTGAAAACTTTGGAAGTGTTGAAGCATTTCTTCGATGTGTCAGGATTTGTGTTTGTTTTGGCATTAGATGAGAAGCAATTAGAAAGCTCTGTTAAATGCTTATTCGGTACAAGTAATTTTGAAGGGTATAAAAGAAAATTTATCAATAATACATTTTTGCTGCCGGCTCCAGATAGAAAAGCTTTTACTGAATTTTTGTATGATAAATTTGATATGGCGATTCTGATAGAAAAAATTCAAAAAGATAATAGGGATTTGGTATTTAAAATAAGGACTGATAGCTGTCGTGATATGATAGATCAACAGTTTATGGGAATACAAAATCAAGAAGATATTGCTCAAAAAAGAGATTTTAATAGTTGGCAAACTTCAGAGCTTATTATTAAACGATATTTTTCGGCATATAGTAATTGGTTCCAATTTACATTGAGGAAAATGGAACAGGTTTTTGACAGATTGGTTATGTTTACAAAGGAAATAGCCGCGAGCAGTGAATTATTTTCACCAGACTTGGCTGTATTATTAGTCTGTTTGCATGAATTTGATATTAGCATTTATAATAAATTACGAAATTATAATGGCAAAGTAATAAACGAAATTTCTTCTCAAATATCTAGGAACAAAAAAGATTTAGGCGATAGGGAGGTGGTGTTTGATCGAGGTTCTGTTCCTGCAGCACCTCAAGTTTTAGGGTATTCCGTAGATCAGATATCTTCAAGCGTTGGTATAAATAGAATTATTGAAGATAATGTCGATAGATTTTTTAATGTTGAACCAGCTCCTGTACATCCATTAAAATGGATTGCTGAAGTAGATCAATATAATGCAGGCTGCAATGCTATATTAAATAATCAGAGAATAGCGCTGATAACACATTCAAAGAGAGATGCTCAATGGGAAAATCCCAAACCAGATATAAATACTGTAGATACCTTTGATTTGGATAAATTTAAACAGTCATATTTTGCTAAAATGGATTTCATTTCTCATTTTGAATAAACTTAAAATGTTTTTATAATTCATTAAACCATTTTTCGTTTATTTCGACTTGTTCAATAATTTTGACACCTAAATTGAATTCTTTTAATTTATTAGCTAGATCATGCCCATCAATCAGGTCGATAATTAAAGCACCATCCCTTCGGGCTTCATCTTTGGCATCTTTAGAAAACACGCCAGTTGTAATAATTAAACCTTTGTCTGCCCGTCCCATTATAGCACCACGAAAATCTCTAATTACAGATGAAGGAACAGTTCCTTCATATCGTTTGCATTGAAAATAAATATTGAAGGAAACGAAGCCGGCAATTTTGAATACACCTTTGCCGTCTATTCCTCCGTCACCTGATTTCTTCGTTACTTCAACATTGTCAAAACCGGCCTCTCTTAATAATCTCTGAGCGAGTCTCTCAAATGCAAAGGGATTCATTTTTTTCAAGGTCGCAATAAGCTTATCTTCCCATTTTATTTCTTCTGTTGTTTCTTCAATAAAATTACACGCACTATCCTTTTCTTGTAAAGGGATATTTGTTGGCTCCTCTGCGTTTGAGGAATGTTCGCAGCTTTTTACAAATTTTTTTACCTCATTAATGTTGACCTTGTCTGTTTTTAATCCTTTAGGTGTTAATGCCCAAACGCCCCGAGTAGAATTGGATAAGATACCATATACTTTAAGGTACGACTTGGCCCAAGCAACGCGATAATCTAAAACAGAACGGTTTCCTCCATTATAAAGTTCAGATGCCTCTTCATCAGTAAGTTTAAGAATTTTACTGATTTCTGAGAGGATTTCATCATTTTTTGCAGATCCGCCCAAGTTTTTGATTGCTTCAATAACGGGATTGAAGAGCTTATCATATGTAGGTATTGGCATTTAAGAACTCCGATAAATCAAGAATGATCTCAGTATATTTTATTAGATTTTGAAATACAATAAAAAAGAAAAAGTGCAAAACCCATTGCTCAATATTTTTATTATATAATCAACATCAGAAGGAAATAATAAAAATGATTAAGGACTTTTATATTTGTCTGGACAATACGGCATTAAATTATGCACTGAAACATTTCAGTAATCCGTTTACACGGATAATGCGTTGTTATACAGGTCTGGAAGTTGAAATGATTGTCAAGACAATGGAATCAAACAAAAGCAAAAATTTTTACACGCTCCGTGCAATGCAAAATAAAATACTAAAGGCCACGATTAAAAACCTTGAAGTCTTAGGTGCCATTTTTGAAAGAGCAGATAAAGGCGAATAACTTATTTTAATGTTGATTTAATATTTAAATAATATTACTTTAATGTTGAAATAATGTTAAGGAAATTGTCATGGCTTTTAATCCTAAATATACGGTAACAGCTCAAATGCTTACAAATCTGGCAAAAATTGAGGTTATTAAACAACAGTTTGAAAATCAGCCCATATCGCCGCAGCTTTTATTATCGTTGCGGGAAAGTGCCAAAGTAGCAACAATTCATTATTCTACGCAGATTGAGGGTAATCGTCTGACCGGAAAAGAAGTTGCCGAGGCTCTGAAAGGGCGAAAATTACCGCAGAGAGAAAAAGACGAGCAGGAAGTCAAAGCTTATTACAAAGCGTGGAATGCTATGGAAGAGGCTGTTGTTGCTAATCGTTCTTTTGATGAGAAGTTGATTGCCAATATTCATAGTTTAGTTGAGGGTAGTAAAAGTATAATTCCGTATCGGGATAATCAGAATGCGATTTATGACAGTGAAACCGGTGCCAAAATTTATCTGCCGCCGGAAGCTAAAGATGTGCCGGATATGATGACTGATTTTTGCCAATGGGTACAAAATTCAGGAAATTTGCCGATACCGTTAGTGGCGGGAATTGTACATTATCAGTTTGTAACCATTCACCCTTATTATGACGGGAACGGACGAACTGCCAGACTTTTAACCAGCTTTATTATGCGTAAAGGTGGTTACGGGTTGAAAGGCATTTACTCGCTGGAAGAATATTATGCTAAAGATTTAAACCGTTATTATGATGCTTTGCAGACGCATCCGCACCATAATTATTATTACGGGCGGCATGAGGCGGATATAACTTCTTGGCTGGAGTATTTTATTGCCGGTGTTGCCGATGCTTTTGGCAAGGTTAATGAACATGCCAAAGATGAAAAGGCACGGGGATTTACTGCAGATAAAAGCCCTTTATTGCGTGAGCTTGACATTAAGCAGCGGAAGGTCTTGGAATTGTTTGGGGAATTTAAGGAAGTCAACAGTATGCAAATTGCGGATATATTGGGTATTTCCGCCCAATCTGCACGATTTTTGCTGCGACAATGGATTACCGAAGGCTTTTTGCAATATGCTAATGAATCAAAAAAGGCAAGGACTTATAGGCTGGCAGAAAAATTTGAGAATTTAGTTTAGCCATAGATAATTTTATAATTTCTTACAGCCTGGAATCATCTCAAAACAATCCTTTTCTATGTCTTCCTCATCTAATGGAGCATCATTATCTTCATATAGGAGAACTGTAATAACAGCTTCAAGTTGTGGTGCTTTAAAAACTACTTCTTGCGAGACTAATCCCTTTCCCCACCATATCTCATGCTGTTCTTTTTCATGTTGAATATCACATCCGTGATAAGCTCTATACGTTAGAGATGAAATAGGAACTTCTTTACAATCAAATTTATATGGAACCAATTTAGTTTTTAGTAGGTTTTTACTTTGTCGACACCATAATATAAAACCATTATCAGAGAAAACAACCATAGCTTTTTCATTAGTCATATCTATCCATTTAAGTATAGTAGCTGTTAGGGAAGTTGCGTACCTGTTGGCTAAATTTTGAAAAAGTATGACGCCAAATTGATATTTGGAAGCTGTTTTTCTAAAATCATCTAGAGGCATTAATAAATAAGAAGCAAAGGTATTAGCTTCGTTTTCTATTATTGAATTAACATTTCCTTTCATAATATCTTGTTTTGAACACTGTAAACCATCTGGAAATTTTTTACGATGTAACAAATAATGTCCAAGTTCATGGGCTAAAGTAAAATTAATACGGCCACTATATTTTATGTTCTCATTATATAATATAATCCATCCTTGAGAAGTTTTCTTGAGTAAACCATCGACTTTATCACTTAGTTTAATTGCTTTGATGCAAAAAATACAATCCTTATTTGTGCATTGGATACATTTATTTTTGTTAGGACAAATATCAATAGAATATTGTGCTGCAAATTCCAGTATGTTGATAGGAAAGCGTTTATCACCGTAAGCAATGGCTAGTTGCTGGGATAATCGAATAGCCGTTTTCTGTGGAGTTTCATTAATCATTTTTTTTCATGTTAATCATTAATTCAATCATTTTTTCAATTTCTTTTTGATCGGCCTCAGATAAGGAACTAACTCGAGTAAAAATTTTTTGTGCTGTGTCAATAGGTCTATCATCATCTTCGTTTAATAAATAGTCTGTTGAAACACCATAAAATTTTGCAATTTCAAGAAGTTTATCTGCTGATGGTTTTTTATTATTATCTGTTTCAAGAGCCCATAAATAACTTTTGCTTCCATTCGTTGCTACAGCCACTTCATCTAAAGAAAGTCCTTTATCTTTGCGAAGTTTTCGCAGTTTTTCGGCCAAAGTTGACATTTTATATTCCTTTCAAGTTATCCCCATAATTCACAGGCAATAATTTAATTCTTTATAGCGAACAAAAAAGTATTTGACAAGAGTTATTTTAAATGCAATGTTCTTTATCGAGGTACAAAAATGTACTTTACAGGTCGATGCTTTTAATAAGTATCAAATATTAACATTTTTTAGGAGAGCTCATTGATGGCTACTAAAGTAAAAAATCTTAATGGAACTTCAGATAATAGAGTTCCGTATGGTTATACCAGTTGGTTGGATTTCTGGGAAAAAAAATCCGGTAAAAAGGCAAAGGAATGTGCTCATTGTTCAAACGGTGCACAGGTTGGAGCTCATGTTCAAAAAGCTGATAGCAATGATCGTTCATGGTACATTGTTCCTCTGTGTTGCCGTTGTAACTGTAAATCATCTTCTGAAGAATTTACAGTTTATGATGTACTTATTCCTGTAAATTCATAAGGAGGTAAAGATATGGCTACAAATCCTCCATCAGGTGATGGACATAGAAATGGGGCAGTAAGGGACAGATCTCAAACTTATAACCCTAAAAACGACAGGTGGACTAAACGGGACACTGATACAGGACGTTTCATGGATCAGAAAGCAGATAAAGAGCCATTTAAGGGTGTCCGTAAAGAAAAATAGCTTACCTAGCTGCAACTAGATAAGCTGGCTGTTCAATATAGCTCTGATAAAAATCAGAGCTATATTTCTATAATAAAGTAAAAAAATGTCAATACTCTTTGTGATATCAAACCATCTCCACAATTTTCTTCTGTGCGTCGGTATTGTATTCAATATAGCGTTGGGTGGTGGCAAGGGTGGAATGTCCGGCCAGCATACGGATGTCGTTTAAGGTTCCGCCGGCAAGGCTGATATTTTTAGCAGCAGTGGTGATGAAGGTTCTGCGGCCGCTATGCGAAGAGCAGCCTTCAAAACCTATTTCCTTATATAAATTATAAAAGAAATTGACGATTGCCTGAGGACTGGTCTTATTGTCGCGTTCTGTCGTAATAATCCGATTCGTCAAATTAAACGGTTCAGCTTTCTGCTGTTCGGTTAGAAGTTCTGCCAATAAAACCGCCAACTCTTTATGTAAAGGAATAATTCGACCGGATTGCTTACCCTTGGATGCCTTATTAATAAGATTAATTTCGCGGCTCAAGTTTCCTTCCGAGTCGCAAACCATCAGCCAACTTAGATTCGCTATTTCCTTTGCCCGCAATCCGGCCTTGTAACTAAGCATAAAAATAATTTTGTTGCGGAGCGGATATCGCGTCCGTTCCAGATAACTCAATGCCAGTTCCTGCTGTTTCGGAGTAAGGATTTTTGCCTGTTTGTTAAGTGCCATTTTTATTTAAAACTCATTATACTATTGAATCTATGTAATAAATTATAATGAGTATAAAATAAAAGTCCAGGCTCAAAGTCTTGCAACGCTTGAAAAATAAGGACTCATTATAAAACTTAGATTATATAATGAGTTTATCCGCCACAGACTTTGCAAGGTCTGGCACCTTGTGATTTTGCCTTGTCTTTGGTGGTTTTTATACAGTTTTTGGTACAACGTTTTGCCCATTTACAGGTTGGGCTATGATAAATATAAGTCTTGGTATTCATAACCACGGTTGAGTTGTCGGCAGCCAAAACAGGTGCGGATAAATGCAGGAAAATTAAGAAACATACGGCTCTTTTCATCTTTCGCTCCAGACTTTATTATAAATTTTTCCCCAGCCTTCATTATGGCTTGCTCCATCAACTTCTATAATTAAATCATCGTTTCCGACAAATTCACGTGCCAATATCGGTGG
>ULOK01056230.1_pt1 | contig 10149 bp, 10 predicted proteins | sample 1952501 | NCBI WGS metagenome assembly ULOK01 (sample SAMEA4835601, study PRJEB28245) | human gut metagenome | biome: gut microbiome; material: fecal sample | place: Denmark | collected 2008
AAGAGGATGCATCATTTTGACACACCCTCTTTGTCTTGAACGCACTTGCGTTTCGATCTAAACGTACTTACGTTTTTTCAGGTAATAGGGGATAACTTTTTTTTATGACAAAAAACCAGGTAGATGTCGTACTTTTGTGTCACAAAACTAAAAACATTATGATTATGTACAAATCTATTCTTCGTCCTTGGTTGTTCCGTATGGATGCCGAGAAAATTCACGGTCAGATTGTTTCTTTACTTCATGTTTATCGTCATTTTCCACCGGTGAAATGTCTTCTTCGTGCATTTTATCGTCCGAAGGCAACTCCGTTTCAATGGCGGAACCTGACTTTTGCCAATCGGGTGGGAGTGTCGGCCGGATTCGACAAAGAGGCGAATTGTTTTGACGAGCTGAGTGATTTGGGTTTTGGTTTTCTGGAAGTAGGAACCGTTACTCCGGAAAAGGTAGCGGGAAATCCTTTCCCCCGAATCTTCCGTTTGCCGGAGGATCATGCGCTGGTTTCACGTACGGGTTTCAATAATCCCGGAAAAGAGGTTGTCCTGAAAAATCTGCAACGGAAACGGGAAGGAAAATACATTCTGGGAGTAAATATCAATACCAATGCTCCGACCGATGCGGAGCGGGCCGTGACAGACATTACAGATTTGTACGAGACTTTCAGTGCTTATGCGGATTATTATACGATAAACTGGGACAGCATGACGCCTGAGATTCTGGCTGACGTGCTGACGGCGCTCGAGAGCTACAAGCAGCGTTTCCACAGACCGGTCTTCCTGAAGTTGCCTGCCGATGTACCGGTGGAGAAACTGGATACGGTGATTGAATTTGCAAAGGTGCATCATATTGACGGTTTCATTGCTACGGGACCTACACAGGACCGTTCGCTTCTGATTCATTCCGCACAGGCTGAAGTGGAACGGGTAGGAGCCGGAGGCATCAGCGGACTTCCGGTCATTCATAAGTCTTTGGAGGTGATGAAGCATTTGTCGGCACATGCTCCCAAGGACATGTTGCTGATTGGTGCGGGAGGTGTGATGACACCGTTTGAGGCAAAGGCAATGCGGAATGCGGGAGCTCACCTCGTACAGGTGTATTCCGCTTTCATCTATGAAGGTCCTGGTGTGGTAAAGCGTATTGCCGAGAAAATATAAGCAGTGGCGTACATGTTGTATAAATGATGGTGGCCGACCTGTAAGATATAATCTTATGGGTCGGTTTGTTTTTACAAAACACCCTTTATGGCTTTCCGGTTCAGTTCAATGTAATTGCCTTCTTTCCTTTTGAGGATACCTTCTTTTTCCATCTTGTTGAATTCGGTAGACAGTGCCGGACGTGTCACGTTAATGTATTCGGCCAGTTGCGTAAGGGTATGTGTCAGTTTCACGGTAGAAGTGTCTTTTTCCAGCCGTTTCAGTAAATAGACCAGGATTCTTTCGCGAATGGTTTTTCGTGACAGCACGTCCAGTCGCATGGTAGTACACACGTTGCAGTTGCCGGATACGCAGAGAAAACTTTTCAGCATATCCGGATATTTGCTGATAAGATGGAAGGTGGAGTCCTTGGTGGCAGTCAGGAGGACAGACTTTTCCAGTGTACGGAATGTGGCGGGGAAACGGTTGTCTTTTTTGAACAGGTGAGGGGTAGCGAAAGCCCTGGGTGATTCAATGTGTTCGATTAAGACTTCATTGCCGTTGGCATCGATGATGTTCACTTCCAAAGTTCCTTCCAGCAATACATACAGATTACAGCATATATCTCCTTGTTCTAGAATAACCGTATTTTCGTTGATTTCCTGAAGACGGAAGTCGAGTCTTTTTAGAATCTCACTTTTCAGATAGTCCGGTAGTTCGCTGAAAAGAGGGATGGAAAACAGCTTTTCTTTGTAACAGTCATTAAATGTCAGGCTTTTCATCATCTGTGTTTATGCTTTTTTCACCACAAAAATAGACTTTTAGTTTAGTATTGTCAATAGGACAGGCCGATTAATCTGGAGATGTGAAAGTGTTAATTGAAAGGGAGTGTCATATATCTTACACTTGTATTGATAATCCGGATGTATTTTTGTGAAGCAGGAATTAATAAAAAGATAAAGAATTACAGATGAGAAAAGCAAGTAGAGAAATGGATAGTCAGTGGGCTTTGGAGGTTATGCGCAAGGCCCCTTATATCACGGTCAGCTTTACCCGGGCCGACGGAAGTGCATACGGGGTGCCGCTTTCATTGGCTTGTACAAGTGAGGGCGTGTGGTATTTTCATTGTGCTCCTGAAGGGGATAAGCTGGATGCCATTGCCGTACATCCGGAAGTATGTCTTTCAGCGGTCACGAAGTGCCAGCCTACTGTGGGACCGAAGGACGGCACGTTTACACTTCAATATCGTTCGGCCATCGCTTTTGGTAAGGCGGAACGGGTGACGGATACGGAAGAAAAAATTGAGGCGCTTCGGGTCATTAGTCAGCGTTTCCTGCCCAAGCACATGGATGCGTTTGATGAGGCGGTGCAGAGAAGCCTTCATCGTACGGAGGTGGTACGGATTACTTTATTAAGCCCTCCTACCGGCAAGCGTAAGCAATATGACAAGAATGGAGATGAAATGAAATACGGCAGGATGGAGTGACTTTGCTGCAGGCTATATCGTAAAATGTAAAGGATGATGGAACTGTTTGATGTGTATTCGGTTTTTCCCGTGAATGTCGTAAGGGGAAAAGGTTGTGAGGTATATGACGAGAAGGGGCAGGCCTATCTTGATTTGTATGGCGGACATGCCGTGATTTCGGTGGGACATTCGCATCCGTATCTGGTGAAGTGCATGAGTGAGCAGCTGCAACAGCTGATGTTTTATTCGAACTCGGTAGTGAATAAGTTACAGGAAAGGCTGGCTTATGAGCTGGGTGAGCTGTCGGGGTATCCTGATTATCGGGCGTTCTTTGTCAACTCGGGAGCAGAAGCTAACGAAAATGCCCTGAAACTGGCTTCGTTTCATACGGGGAAAAAACGGGTAGTGGCTTTCAGAAACTCTTTTCATGGGCGTACGTCGGCGGCTGTGGAAGTGACGGACAATCCTGCCCTTCATGCACCGATTAATACGAATCATAACGTGTATTTTGCAGACTTGGATATAAAGGAAGTGGAAACGGAGTTGACCAAGGGAGATGTGTGTGCCGTAATTCTAGAAGGAATTTCAGGAGTAGGGGGAATCCAGGTCCCCGATGAGGACTTTCTGCGGCAATTGAGAGAACTGACGATACGTTATGGGGTGGTATTGATTCTTGATGAAATACAGTCGGGTTATGGTCGTACGGGGAAGTTCTTTGCTCACCAGTGGGCTGGCATCAAGCCGGACCTTATCACTGTGGCCAAGGGTATAGCCAACGGATTTCCTTTTTCGGGAGTCTTGATTAGTCCGATGTTTGCCGCTCGAAAAGGAATGCTCGGTACGACGTTCGGTGGTAATCATTTGGGATGCGCCGCAGCTTTGGCTGTGCTGAAAATTATCCGTGAGGAGAAACTGATGGAGAATGCCCTTCATACGGGAACGTATCTGATGCAGCGGTTACAAGAATTGCATTCTCCGCTTATAAAAGAAATCCGGGGACGTGGACTGATGGTGGGGGTGGAACTGACCGTACCTGTGAAGGAGGTACGCGAACCCCTGCTGTTTGAGGAACGGATTTTTACCGGCTATTCCGGGCTGTATACATTAAGAATACTTCCTCCGCTGATACTTTCAACGAAAGAAGTGGATATATTTGTAGGGAGTTTGAAGAAAGTGCTGGATGATGTCCGAAAAAAAGCACTTGGACAGACTGCTGTTGTACAAGAATAAATGTGTAACAATACGAGACTAATATGAAAACAACTGAATTTATCGGGGCTGCGGAACGGCAGCTTCATGAACTGGTAAGTAGAATGATAGCCTATAATGCGGGCGATCCGAAGCGTATACAACATTTGATAAAAGTACATTATTTTGCCCGTATGATTGGTTTGGCAGAGCATGTGGATGAGGCTACTCAACTGATTTTGGAGGCGGCAGCCATTGTGCATGACATTGGTATCCGGATTTGTGAGCAGAAATACGGAGTCTGCGATGGAAAGCATCAGGAGCTGGAAGGTCCGGATGAAGCCCGGAAACTGCTGACGGACATGGGAACATTTTCTGAAGCACAAATAGAACGGATATGTTGGCTGGTAGGGCATCATCATACGTATGACTCCATTATAGAAATAGACTATCAGATTCTGGTGGAAGCTGATTTCCTGGTCAACATTTACGAAGATAATCTGCCGGCCGATGCCATTTGCAAGGTGAGAGAAAAGATTTTCAAAACTTCGGCAGGACGGGCATTGCTCGATACGATGTTTGGAGTTGAAAAACGGTAAATAGAAATTGATAATACCATGAAAAAACGATTTATCTTCATTTTATGTGGCTTGTTTTTATGTGCAGGTACGATAGCCGCCACAGATTACAATGCACTTCAGCAGGGAGCCGTCGGTGATGGAAAAACATTGAATACGCAGTCTTTGCAATCGGCCATTGATGCACTTCATGCAAAAGGGGGCGGGCAATTGTACTTTCCTGCCGGACGTTACTTGACCGGCAGTCTGCAACTGAAATCGAATGTGACACTTTACCTGGAAAAGGAAGCGGTGCTGTTAGGAAGTACGAGTCCTTATGATTATCCGGGCTTCAGCACTGAAAAGGAGCTGAAAGTCAACAATGACCACTTTGACCAGGCATTGATTTATGCCGAAGGGGCAGAGAATATCGGCATTACGGGAGAAGGGCGTATAGACGGACAGGGCAGGGAACTGGCCCTGACAATTGACAATATCCGGATTAAAGATACTTTCCGTTCAGCCATAGCCATTGAGTCGGTCGATGGGGCGGAGATTGAAAACGTGCAGGTGTCTAATGTGCATGCGGTCAATACGGGAAATGCCATTTTTATTCGTTTGGGTCACCGTTCGGGTGAGCAACCGGGTTATTTGCGGAATGTGACGATTAAGGATGTGTATGTGGAAGTGCCTTTTGGCCGTCCGGACATCAACTATGACCTGCGCGGACCGGCGGTGACGTTTTTCCATAATCCGTTCCCAAGTTCTATCTCAGGCATTCCGGGGCATGATATTGAAAACGTGAAACTGGAGAATATAGAGATTGTGTGTCCGGGACGTGCTACGCGCGGAATGGCCTATATGTCGGTGAGCCGCTTGAAAGACGTGCCGGAAAATGAAAAAGGATACCCAGAATTTACCATGTTCGAGGAACTGCCTTCATGGGGATTCTATGTGCGCCATGTGAAAGGTATCCAGATGCACAATGTCAAGTTACGTTTGCAGGAAGATGATTTCCGTCCGGCTTTTGTGTTCGACAGGGTAAGCGATATACGTCTTTCGGACATCAGTTTGCCGGAGAATAAGAAGGCGGGGCAGGTGGTGCTGCGGCAGACAAACTTGCAATCGGCTGATAATGCGGTGAAAGAGTATGTTAGGGAAGTAGAATAGGTATCAGGAGTTACTTATATAAAAGCATGATGCCTTCCTGAGTCACGTAATGAATGGACTCGGGAAGGCATCATTATTTTTATGGCTATCGGATTTATTCCAGACAGGCATCCAGGTCTTTGATGAGCTGTTCCTTGTCAAGGTGCTGGCCGATGAAGACAATCTTCTGCATGCGGTCGCCATAGTGTTCGTCCCAGTCTCTCAGCAGGCCGGGCTCGCGCTTCATCAGTTCCACGATTTCTTCTTCCGGCTGGGTGGCATACCAGAGCCCGGCTTCTGAAATCTGTTTCTGCCGTCCGGCCTGTTCGAACAGGAACGACATGTCGCGGTTGTGGGCGAAGTAGCATACTCCCTTCGCACGAATCACGTTGCGAGGCCATTTCGTCATCACAAAGCGGTCGAACTTATGGATGTCGAAGGCAGGGCGGCGATAATACACGAAACTGCTGATGCCGTATTCCTCTGTCTCACCTTCTTCATGGTGGTGGTGATGGTGGCAGCCTTCGTGTGAGTGTTCATGAGCGTGTGCATGATTGTGCTCTTCCTCGTGGTGATGTTCGTGTTCCTCATGGTGCTCATGTGCTTCGTGGTGAGGATGCGCTTCTTCTTCGGATACGGGGCGTTCTATCTCACGAATCCATCCGGCAGAAGTGGCCACCCGTGCATAGTCGAAACGGCGGGTACCTACAATCTTGTCGAGGTCTACCTTGGCATAGTCGCATTCAATGATTTCCGCACGGGGCTGTAGGGTACGGATGATGCTTTTGATGCGCTCCCGTTCTTCGGGAGTGACTTCCGATACTTTGTTCAGCAGCACGGTGGTACAGAACTCAATCTGCTGGATGAGCAGGTTGGCAATGTCTTCCTCTTCCAAGTCCTTTCGGGTAAGTTCGTTGCCACCGTCGAATTCGCTTTGCAGGCGGAGGGCATCGACCACGGTCACGATGTTGTCAAGGCGACAGGTTCCGTACTTGGTGTAGGCCCCGCCCAACTGGGGGATGGAACAGATGGTCTGGGCAATCGGTTCCGGTTCGCAGACACCACTGGCTTCGATGACGATGTAGTCGAAGCGCTGCATTTTCATCAGCTCAAATATCTGTTCGATAAGGTCGGTACGGAGGGTACAGCAGATGCAGCCGTTCTGCAAGGCTACCAGACTCTCTTCTTTCTGGCCTACGATGCCGCCTTTCTGTATCAGTTCCGCATCGATGTTGATTTCGCCGATATCGTTTACGATGACGGCAAACTTAATGCCTTCGCGGTTGCTCAGCAGGTAATTGAGCAGGGTTGTTTTTCCGCTTCCCAGGTATCCGGTAAGCAGAAGTATAGGTATTTCTTTTGTTTCCATGTGCAAATGTTTTTTTACGTGCCTGCAAAGTTAGTGTTTTTCTGCAAACGGTGTGCGCTTCTTTTTCGCAGAAGCAGGTTTAACTTTCGTTATAGGTCGGTGTCACGTATGTGACAAAGTTTCTCTGCCCGAGGGCCTATCTTTGCATCCGTAATCAATAAAACGAATTAAATATGAAGACAATAGACTGGAAGTATACGAGTGTGGGACAAATTGTGGCCGATGATTTTGCAGCGGCAAGTGTGTTCAAGAAATATGGCATTGATTTCTGCTGTCATGGCGAAGTGATGCTGGAAAAGGCCTGTGCCGATTTGGGACTGGCTGTAGAAGAAGTGGAACAGGCATTGCTCCGTCAGGATGAAGCTGGTAACGGACGGATTCCGTTTGCTTCGTGGCCGCTGGACTTACTGATGGATTACATCTTGAAGATACATCATCGGGGAATTCGTGCCCGTGGACCGGAACTGCTGGCGTTGCTGGAGAAGGTGGAACGAGTACACGGTGAAGCGCATCCGGAACTGCATGAGTTGAAAGCATTGGTCAGTGAATCGTTGGAGGACTTGGAAATGCATCTTCAGAAAGAAGAGAACGTGTTGTTCCCATATCTCTATGAGTTATATGCAGCAAAGGAACAGGGACAGCGTATGGCCCCGATGCATTGCGGTACGATAGCGAATCCTATCCGAGTGATGAAGATGGAACACGAGGGGGAAGGAAACCGTTACCTGCACATTATTCAGTTGACGAATCACTTCTCCGTACCTCAGGACGGCTGTGCCAGCTACCGTCTGCTGATGCAGGAACTGGAAGCGTTTGTGGATGCGTTGTTTGAGCATATCCACCTGGAAAACAATCTGCTGTTCCCCCGCTTTGAGGAGATTGAACAGGAAATCGTATGTTGATAGTTTGATATTGGAAAGAATGGATAACGGTGTGGTGCATGCTGAGAAGTATGCGCCACATTTTTTGTAAGTGGAGGTCTGTTTTTTGACTGAAATACCTATCTTTGAGGAAAATAAGATAAAAAGAGACCGTTATGCAGAGACAAATTTTTTTGGCAGTCCTGTTGCTCCTGTTGAGCATGCCTGTATGGGCACAGCAAGTGAAAGTTAGTTATGAGTATCCGGCACATTCCCTTTCTGTACCTTTGCAGGAATACTTCCAGATGCAAGGTGTAGAACATCTGAGGCTGATAATCCGGGGCGAGTTTAATGGAAAACGTGCTACCTTTCAAAAAGTATCTTGTCGGAAAGGTGTATTCACAGAGCGTGAACTATTACCCGATTTCTTTCATTTTATATTGGTAGACAGTGTAGAGACACTTGACTTTATGGCTGTACCTTACAAGGAAGATAGTCTACGTGTTACTTGTTTCCATTCGACTGAAAACAACATGCCGTTGTTTACGGATACTGTGCGCATAGATAAATATAAGATTCTTATGGAGACGTATACACCTGGCGATGGTCCCGAAACTCCTATTATGAGTTATACTTCCGGTATTCCCATAGAGGGAGGTTTTTACTTTTGTGGTTTGCGTAGCTCCGGAGTAGAGCCACGCAAATGGTATGAGAAGTATGGCATTGACGATTATGTGTATTATACTATTCGGTTAGAGGAGGATACGTACTCTGAAGGAGCGATTAACGTCAGAATAACGAAGGGTAACTAATTCTATTTTTCATAAATCAGTAATCAATTTTATCCAAAATCCCTGCTAAGTAAGCAATGGTGACTCCGTAGTTGGTCATGGGAATCTGCTGGGTGCGGGCCTGACCGATGCGGTTCAGCACATATTTGCGGTTGAACATGCAGGCTCCGCAATGGATAATCAGGTCGTATGGCGTCAGGTCTTCCGGAAAGTCCGTGCCTGATACGATGTCGATTTGCAGGCCTTCACCGATGCGCTTACGGAGCATATTCGGGATTTTCACTCGTCCGATGTCTTCTGTCAGCGGGGCATGCGTACATGCTTCGGCAATCAGTACCCGTGACTCCGGTGTGAGCTGGGCGATGGCATTGGCTCCTTCCATGTAGTAGTCGATGTCGCCTTTGTACTGTGCAAAGAGGACGGAGAAGGAGGTGAGTCGGCTCTCAGCCGGTTTCTTGTCATATACCGTGCGGAACACCTGTGAGTCGGTAATAATCAGCTTCGGTGGACGGGCCAAAGCGGCCAGCATGGCATCGATTTTGTCGGTGGTACAGCTCATCACCAGGCATTTGCGGTCCAGCAGTTCGCGGATGGTTTGTACCTGCGGCAGGATGAGGCGGCCTTTAGGGGCCTGGATGTCCTGTGGCATGACCAGCATGACGGTATCGTTTTCTTCTACCAGCCGGCCTACAATGCCTTGTGACATGGTTTCATCCGGCAGCTTGTTCCGCAGACTGCGCAGAATGTCGTCCAGTCCTTTTCCGGTGAGGGTGCTCACTAATAGGGGAACCTGTCCGCATTGCTGTTCGATGCGGCGCATGGTCTGTTCGGCATCAGACAATAGGTCACATTTGTTCAGTATCCAGATAACAGGCACATTCTTTTCCTTTAACAAGCGTTGCCAGTGTAACTCTTCGTCCAGGTGTTCGTCGGTACAAACCATCAGGGCAATGTCTGTCTTCTCCAGCGCACGCTGTGTCTGTCGGATGCGGAGTTCGCCCAGTTCGCCTTCGTCGTCGAAGCCGGCCGTATCAATGAATACGCAGGGACCAAGACCATGGATTTCCATGGCCTTAAAGACCGGGTCGGTGGTCGTGCCGGGAATATCCGACACGAGGGCTGTATCCTGATGCGTCAGGGCATTAATCAGTGATGATTTTCCGGCATTTCGCTTACCAAACAGACCGATGTGCAGCCGGTTGGCACGGGGAGTATCGTTCATACGTTTAATGAGGCTTTAAGTTCACACATTAGAAACGAAAGTCGCGTTTTCCTTCGGCAATCCGTTCCAGATTTTCCAAGGCTCTTTTGCGGATGGCGGGATTCGGAATCTCTTCCATCTGCTTGCGAATCATGTCTTCAGCCAGTCGGCGTGTTTCGGGCGAAGCGTAGTCGCAGAGGTATTCCTGAAGCGTCATCAAGGCATTGGGGGCACAGCAGTTGGCTATCTGGCCCGTCTTGACCAGCGACATGAAACGGTCGCCCGTACGTCCTTCACGGTAGCAGGCCGTACAGAAACTGGGAATGTAACCTAATTTCAGCAGCCAGGCTACAATCTCATCCAGGCTGCGGTGGTCGCTCACATCAAACTGAGCCGAGTTTTCTTCCGGCAGTTCTTCGGTAGCATAGCCTCCCAC
>ULOK01006587.1_pt1 | contig 9906 bp, 10 predicted proteins | sample 1952501 | NCBI WGS metagenome assembly ULOK01 (sample SAMEA4835601, study PRJEB28245) | human gut metagenome | biome: gut microbiome; material: fecal sample | place: Denmark | collected 2008
ATGCCCGTTATCACAAGTGATTTCGGCCTTAGGATTGATGCGCTTGAGCAGTTCTGATGCAGGCTCTTCATTCGGGTCTTGTGGTACGAGTTTGCCATGAATAGCGAGGTCGAGAATTTTACTTTTGGTTTGCTTGATAGCTGTTTGCAAATCCACTTTATTATTTTCAATCGCATTAATCAAAGAAAGCCATCGCTCTATCTCTATAACAATTCTTTTTTGCTCAGACAAAGGAGGTAATGGAATGTTTAGGCTTCCAAGAATCGTACCATTTACATTCGGTTGTCCTATGCCTACCGAGTTTAATTCAATTTGTGCCCAATAATACTCAGACTCAAAAAATAATTTCACATACTCTGGAATAATTAGATTAAATGTTTGCACACGTATCAGGTATGAAGCATAGATAGCCTTTTGTGTAAGATTTTTAATTAGATATGATTTCCCGACGGTTGCCCCTGTCCGTGCAAACAAAATATCTCCATTACATAAAATATATGAAGATACTTTATTATCATCAAAATCTGTAAATGGAACTGTTTCCCAATCTACTTGATTATTTTGAATGTCTGTGATACGCAATAATTTATATTTACCTGCTGGCTTTGCAGATTCACTTACACCATACAAAATGGATTTTGATATATCGCTTACCGTAGTCCACACCCATCCTTCAGGCACTTCAAACGGCACATTCTCATAATGGGGCGTATTGGAATATTGTAAGTTACCACATTATTTACAGACAGCCCATAAAATAACTGCCAAACAAAAGATTCCAATTACAATCACAGTAAATGTAGCCCAACGATTGGAAAGCCAAATACCGTCATTACTTTCAAGCATACGGGCAATACGCTTCTCATGTTCCTTTTGTAGTTCGAGTTGTTTATCCCGATGAGCCATTAGTTGCCTGCCTACTTCCACGACAAAGTTCATGCAGATGTTGTTCAAGGATTGTAGAGTTTGCGGATGCACTTGCGCTCCGATTTTATTTGATTGTAGTTCCTTTACAGAATTGTTGAAACCAGTGATAATGCTGTCTGCACGGTCGATAGCCGTATTGAGAGCTTTGGTCGCTTGTTCCAATTCCGCAACTTTTTCTGAAAGACTGCTTGCTTCTTGCGTAGCCTTGTTTTCGTTATTAACGCTACCCATAAGGCCGTCAATGTCTATCTTGTCGGATTTACCTTTCCCTATTCCCATATCCATTTGATTTATAGTGAAACAATTATCTGTGTAAACCTTTCCTACGTCTGCAAAGACGGTTTGCCATCTGAGCGCAACGCCTTGCCCATTCGCGTTCATCCTCATCTTTATCTTTTCCCCAGCCGCTCATGTCAGGACCTCCACCGCCGCTGGATGCCGCCATACTCGTCGCACCGTCAAGGTATTCAGCGAAAAGTAGCAAGGCGGTCTTCTGCACATCTTCGATGTTTGCAAAAGGATTGTCCTCCAGCACGGAACATTCCTTACGGATAATTTCATCCGCGTCTTCTGGAATAGCTACGTGGTAATGGTGGTATTCATCCGTTGAAATGTTGTAATGCTTTACAACTGGTACCGGGCAGATTGCGTGTGCATTTTCGGGCAATGTGGTAGCTGTCCGTTTTTCTTGCTTGGCATTTGGATTTGCCAGAGTTTTCTGCTCCCCATGCAGCCGTGCCCATGTATCTTTTATCTTTGACGGCATTAGATGTCGGCCTTTGCCGAGAATGGACGATTTGTAAGCGGAATTGCCTGACAAGACAGAATAACCGCGCACATTGCCGTTGTTATCTTCTTGTATGTGTATGCCATAGCCATACTCTTTAAGTCCGGCTGCATAGCCTGCCCAACTGAACTCCGGCAACGACCGTAGCACATTCATGCACGTATCGGCAATCTTCAATCTGCGGCGTTCATAAATATCTTTCGGCTGTTCCCATCCACGCCGTTCATTTATAATGTACGCAGCCGACATTGCCCGTTCTACTATCAGGTGGTCGTCATTGACCTTTCCATCCATATCCACACGGTTCACGTCAATATGCAGGTGGGGAATGCCACTTTTTGCATCATGATGGAGCGCAACCACGTACTGGCTGTTCCTTACGTTAGTGGACTTAGCACTGGCACGTTTAGCCTTTTTCGACAGGTCAATAGAATCGAAAACTTGGATGTACTCGTTTGCCAACCTTGCCCAATCATCCAACGTCCACCCGGCGGACTCCTCTTTGGTTGGGGATATTTCCATTCTTATCACATTACGTTTGAGCGGTCTGCCCTTATTGATTGTGCTGGCAAACTCCTTTTGCTTGAGTACCATGCGTTGATACATGGCTTCCGCCGATATGTCATCTGGCAGGAAGTTCACTTTAACTATTTCGGCTCTGTCTTTATTGACCGAATAGCGGACGGCATTTCCGCCGTGACTGATGGTGGCCGCTTTTGCTATCATTTGACTGGGTATTTATTGGGTGATGTATTCCTGTATATCATTCCAACGGGCTATAAGAGGAACGGCAGCACGCATCCATTGTTCTACGAAACGAGTATCTGCAAAGTATTGCGCCCGCTTGCTGCCCTGTATAGACTTGACGGCAGCGGCTATGCGCATGAGGTCGCCCCGTGCATCGGACAGGCTGCACAGTGCTTCCACTTCCTTTTCAGTCAGCCGCCGTCTCGGTCGCTGCCCCAAAGCGCATTTGCGGATGTAGTCGCTCAATGTCAGACCACAGGTTTCGGCAAGTTCTGCAGCCTTTGCATACTCGTTATCCGTTACCCGAGCTTCCAAACGTCGGGTACGTCTTATAACTTTTTTCTCGTTTCCGTTTTTCTTTTCGTCTTCGTTTGTCGATGTCATGTCTAATATATAAGGTGGTACAACAGATTAAAATTGGTCAGCCCGTTGCGAGCTTGCGAGCGGCAGTAGTAGCTTATGTGGCATGGAAACGTGAAGCGTTTTTGTGCGACATAGGCAATTCTTGTAACAGAGCAGACACGAACGTCGGATAGGCCACAACTCACAGAATGGGCGATTTGTCTTGAGTCCTTATAACTGTCTAAAACAAACGTACTCCGCTACATTTTATCCGTAAAAAGGCGACTCTAAATCGCATCACAGATAGGCCCAACCCCCGACACAAACTAATGCTTTTCCAAAAGACCATGAATTGAAGCGTGAAAGGCCACGTTTCGCAATGCAAGAAGCCGTCTTTTGAAAGCCAATACACGGCATATTGCAACGGTATCGATTTCACTATGTTTTACGATTCATTTTTACCTTGAACGTTATCGGCCGAAATAAGGGATGAAGGAGGCTGTCCTCTGTCGCAACAGACGGAGGTGTCCGACTTTATATTTTCAGCATTTGACACATCGGTAGCAATATCGTTCCCGCAACAATCATCCTTAATCTCACAGGAATGATTGTACCGCTCTTTCATACTCACATAATACGGGTTGAGTATCTTCTGATTGTCCGCATACCACGCCGACACACAATGAATGGTGTGTATGCTCGTGCGGTTGGTCTGTTCGGATGTAACAATACCCAACCACGCCATCTTGTCAAGCAACCTTGAAACGGTTTTCTTGTCATAGCCTAAATGGGTGGCCAATTCCACTTCCGAAAGGGCAGCTTGCCCGATGTGTAGCGTTATGGTAAAGCCTTTCTTCTCGTATTTCGTTTCCTTAATAACAGCAGCGTCAATAAGGCATTTCAATACTTTCATACGGTCGATACCATATTTACTTCCTGCCAGAAAATCAAGCTGGCTACTGGAAAGCACTATACAATAATAAACGTCTTTTTTCATCTTCAACTCTATTTATTGTTCAACTAATTCTAACTGAAATTGGTCAATGAGCATTTGCAAACTCGGACACCTCTTTATCATCTTTTGAAGTGTCATTGTGGGGGTCTCGGTCATCAGCAGGAAGTCGGCTATATCCAAACCTTTTCCCTTTTGTTCGTCTGTTGCGCACCGCTCCAATATTTCACTGAAAACAACTTTTGAACAGATGGAAGAAAGCAGATGAGCTTTCTCCTGCCAAACGTTTTTTGCACCCAAGTCTGGGCATAGCATAACTGCACGGCCTTTCAATACACTAACGGTGTCAGCCTTAAAACAGCCGTGTATTCCTCCGGTGGCCAGCCATACAAAATCAGGCATGAAGTGGGTGGCAATCAAAGCGGATTTCTCACTTTCAACAATAGCAACCGCTTTTACTGGATAGTCAGCTAATAGATGTTCTCCGAACAAACATTGCTTCATGTTGAAGTGCTCAAGTCCCAACTCCGTATGCACCCAACTCACATAGCTTCTCGGTTCTTTCACCCGATGTCCTGTCACCGGATTATACAGCATAATTTTTCCAGCCCGCACTCTTCCTTGTCGGTCAATCTGCCAGAACACTGTGGAACCTCCCCATTTCTTGGATGTCCCGACATGGTATAATTGGAACAGCCGAGAGGCTTCTTTTTTGCCAAACATCCCCGTAAAGAAAGAGAATAAGGGATTCTTTTCATAGTTGGTAAGTGAACGGCGCATGAAGTTGCTGTCAATGTAGTCTGTGGATTTTGGTTGTATAACTTTTGCCTGTGGTTTCCACGGCTTCCTTTCCTCCAATATAATAGGATTATCTTTGAAATAGTCCGATGGCTTGTAATGGTATTGACATGAATGTTCGTGGTCGCACCGACCTACATAATCAGGAAATATGATTTGCCCCTCTGTATCAATGTACTTGACAAAGCACTGCTTCCTTCCGCATTTTGGACAAGTCAACTTCGAGCCTCGTTTGTATTTCTGAAGTGTAAATCTATATTCAGTCATAGCCTTACATTTATAAATGCAGTCCGTGCAGTTTGCAGTTATTGCAGTTTTGCAGAAATATTGGTGCCGAAACTGCAAACTGCAAATACTGCAAGGTGCAAACAATGTGGATTATTGAAGTTTCTCATATTCGCCTCTTTTGATTTTCCTAATTACCTTTTTGGCGGCAAGGTCGTTCAACACATACATCACAGCCCTTTCCGACATTCCGACTTCTTTTCCAGCCTGGACAGCCTCGGCTGTGGTGAACAGTGACGGCACGAGGTCAAGCAATCCTTTCTTTTGTGGCTCAATACTTTCCATAATCATAAATCTCTGAATGTTGGAGTAGCAATCCTCAAAATAGGAAGTCAGCCTGATTGCCGATTTCGTAGAGTCAATATCCACAAAATCCTTATGAATCTCGCCACAAGCCCATCGGAGTATTTGGAATACTAAAGCCAGACGGGCTGCAATTATTGGTGTTTTCATTATCCGACTATCCACCAAACCATCATCTTTGATTTGATTTACCTTGTGGATTAATTCATTGCGCCAGTTTGTGAAATAAGCACCAGCCTCTGTGGAAAAGTTCAGTACGTTCTGTAAAGTACAATCATTATTCTCATCCGATATGAAACTAATCTCGCAAATACGGTTAATTATATCCTCCCACAAGGCAGAATATTTTTCAAATGATGAGGATGCGGAATCTTCATCCATTTGCCAATCAGGTATTTCCTGTGATGAAGGATAGACGAATATGATTCTATCCAACAAACCGTTGTCCTTGTAGCCTTTATCCACCAATTCATGTACACGGGTGGTCTGCATAGTGCCGACTATGTTTATAAATGGCCGTTCAATATGGATGGGTATCGGCATACTGCATCTTGACACATCGAGTGGTTTGCCGCTGAAGGCAGTCAGCAGTTGCTCTATCAGTTGTCCTTTGCTGTATTGGTTCACGGCATTGAACATTCCCATTATTTCATCCACATATACGGCTACTCCTCTCGGATTATCGTCAAGCGCACGTATAAGAGCTTCAGGAGTAAAGTCCGAAATGATGGTCCGTTTTAAAATTGGCTTAGGCGGCAATGGTGGTCTCTCGTCTTTCTTGCCTTTCTGACTTTCAAGTATTGAATCGTAATATTCCATATCTGCCTTGAATTGTTTTATGGTCTTGGCATCTCGCTTCCGTATAGGACGAAAAGCAAAATCCAACGGTGGCGTTTTCCCCATGCCAGGCCGTCCGACCAAAATCATGTATAAGATAGGGCTGCTAATCCAACCGCCACGAATGCGGATGTTGACGGCATTGCCAATGGCCGTTGATGCAGCAGCCAGAAGAGAAGCCATCGTGTATTCTAAGGAATAGTTCTCTCGACGTGACAATGCCAGAACCATGTCCTGCAACTTGTCAGGAAATGCGTCCAAAGGTATTTTGCTTCCAGTAACATCTTCAAACTCCATTCTGATGCTGTTGCACAATTCGAGCGGTTCCATTAGAACGGCCTGTTTCGTTTAGATTTGATGAATTGAGCCGCTTCTTCAGCCAATTCTTTCTGTGATTTCCGCTTACCGTCATGAAGCCATGCGTCAATCTCTGATTTGAGAAACATGATACGTTTGCCTCTCTTATGGTATGGAATCTGATGACAGCTCGTCCACCCGTAAACGGTTTGTTCCGCCGGATGGCTGGGCAGATATTCACATAGCTCTTTAAGGTTCATCCACTGGTCTGCAGATTGTGCTTGTGGAACACTATTCAGACCGTCTAATTTGGAATCAAGTTTATTCAGCTTGTCTATCATCCATGACATTGCCTTGGGCAAATCTTCAAATGTAATGTTCTTGTCGTCCATATCGTTATCAGTTGATTTTTGCCGCAAAGTAAAGGCAAATAGTAATACTGATTTATGGGTGGTAAATGCCACATAAAGAAACATCATGGGTTCATAAGAATCATAAGCGAAATACACTGATTATCAATATCTATAATGACAAATCCCATTATTAGATTTTTTCGCTTATGCCTCTTTCCATAAGGAAATCATCATCGTGTCATATAGCCGTGAATATAAAAATGGGCAGATATAAAAAGCCATCCACATATAAATGCAGATGGCATATGAGATTAAATGAATATATATATGCTTAAATTTACCCAACAAAAGCAAGTATAAAAATTTGGGAGTAGTCTTGTGGATATTTATTGATTAAACATTAAAGTACCAATTTTGTGTATATGCTTCGTCTATTGTTTGCAAACGATATCCACGAGGAGTGATTAGCCCTTTTTTTATTAGAGAGTTAAAATCTTCGATGGATCTCTCAAATTTTTTAAGGGAATTCTTATCCATCTTTATTTCTTGCTGTTTTATTGTTTCCAATAATTGCTTTTCAATATTTTCCATTTTAAATAAATTTACGAGTATGGACAAAAATAGAATTTCTCATATTATATGTATCAAGATAATTGAGTAGCAATTTATAATAATTTCTTATTTTAGTATTATATTCTTCTTTATTTGTATAATCTTCTATTTGCAAACCTAACTCTTCTAATTCTTCTATATTTATAGGCCTTCCATGTGATTTCCATTTTTTATTATCACCTAGATTTGCGGCAATATCTTCTGCTCTTTGCTTCTTTTCTTCAATTGTTACTTCTTTGCCATTTGATTTATGTTTACTCCAATTTTTGAATTTATATTTTACAAGCCATTTCTTTAATAGCTCAACGGTTAGTTCTTTCGCTTGTTCATAAGCACGCAATTCAGCCAAGTCAAAATCTTTTAATATTAAAAATTCAGCTTGAGTTAATGTATTATTCTTAGCTTTATCTATAAATTCATTTATTTTATCTAAATATCCTAATGCGGGAACAAATTTTCCATCTTTATTTCTTATCTGAGGGTCTATTGGCCCTAAAACTGAAAAATAGTCCATCCATATTTCATCTCCACTCATACAAAAGATAGTTCCTGCACTGTATGCGTAATCTGGAATAATAAAAATAATTTTATTATAGTGCTTTCTTATAATATTTACATAGCGTTCTACCGCAGTAGCACTGCCGCCCGTTGTTGTTAAAATAACAGCAAGTTGTTCTTTATTTGTATCTTTAGCGATATCTTCAACAATATCACGTAAAACATTTTCGTTTCCGTCCATTATAGAACCGTAATATGTTAAAACATCGCAATTCAATGTTTCTTCAAGATTTAGCAGCGTGTTATTTAGCAAATCTTTTAATGCCTTATTTACAGGTTGTTCCATTACTTTCAGTTTAAAGTTTTGCAAATATACTAAATTCTATTCATATTAAAGCATTCAATATAAAGCTTTTCATTTAAATACTATTTGGCATATCCAACTTTATTGTCTTGGTCGCTTCTTCCTTTTTCGCATCAACCACTTTGGCATACACCTGCGTAGTTCGCACATTTGTATGACCAAGCATTTTGCTGACAGTATAAATGTCAGTACCTCCGGCGAGTTGCAGGGTCGCATACGAATGTCTGAAGCAATGGTAGGTGATGTGTTTCGTTATCCCTGCTTCAGCAACCCATTTCTTAATTGGGCGGTTAATCCATGATGGGTCGGGAAGTCCTGCAAAAACCAGTTGCTCACCGTCCTTACGTTCACCGCAAAGCTGAAATGCCTGTTCGGATATGGGCATATACTCAACGCCTTTTGTCTTTTGTTGGGTAAAATTCAAGCGGTAACCGCCATTAAATTCTTCAATCTCTGACCACTTCAATTTTTGTATGTCGCAATGACGGAGTCCAGTTAAGGCAGAAAACAGCGAGGCCCGTTTTAATAATGGGTCGCATGGTGTTTGCGCCAGACGGTTTAGCTCTTCAACCGTCAAATATTCCCTACGGCTCTCCCTTCCTTGAATGCCTTTGACCTTTGCAGAAATATCAACGGTAAGATATCCATCAATAAAAGCCTGCTTCAATGCAGCCTTGAATATTGAGAAATAAGTGGATGCCGTGTTTTGGGAGAGTGTGCCGGTTTTAGTGCCTCCTTGTGGAGCATTGAGAATAAATTGACGAAACGATTCTACAAACTTCATGTCTATATGTGAAAAAGGAATGGCATTATCTTTTGAATAAATTTTCAACAGTTCATATACACGGTTCCAGTTGGATATGATGGAATCGGAACTATGTGCATGACGGGTGCGCTGCACATGGTCAAAGTATTCAATGAAATTGCAACGTGAACGCTCCAACTGCTCCGCCTGTTCTGCATCTGTTTCGGAATAGAGTGAGGCATTGTCGTATTCCTTTTGGCGCAGACTTCTTACTTTGTCGGCATAAATGCACACCTCTTGGTCTAATTGTGACTTGCATTGGATGATACCGTTCAAGTCACGTTTAGGCTTATAGGTGGTTTTGCCGTCCTTATCAGTCCGAGCATTCCGAGATTTATCCCAAATGGGAGTGGTGATGGTGCGGTTGAGATATTCACGCACTCTTTGAGGAGTGGGCTTGTCTGATTGAAAGACCGGATAGGCTTCAACGTACAAATACCATTCCTCACGGTATTCCGACTTACGGAGTTTCACCGAAACACGTGTGTTTGTCAATGCTTTCTTCATTGTTTCGCTCCTTTATACAGGTTATCAATTTCTTTCTTCGGCACGTAAACAAAGTTTCCTATCTGCCGGGTGGGGATAGAGTATTTGCGGATATGAAGATACACCGTGCTGTCGTCCAAGTGATATTTCTTGGCTATCTCACCAATGGTATAACAGTCTTTAGGTTCCAGACTGTAAAGTTTGGCAACGGGCTTTGATTTTGTCAAGGCTTTCTTGCGCAACGGATAGAGCTTCATCAATTCATCCTTGCTGACACGAATTTGTCTTTGGCCAGCATTCACACTTGAAATGCTACCCTTGCGAATCAGGCGATATAAAGTCTCCTTACTGATTCCAAACATGGCATAGGCTTCGGGAACTGTAATATAATCTTTGGACTTAGGTATCTTCTTAACTACTTCATCCAATCGTTGCATCCTCTGTTCTTCATCTTTACGGCGTTTCCACGCAATCTTGGAACATCTTGGAGAACAATACCAAGATTCAATGGTC
>ULOK01032429.1_pt1 | contig 9750 bp, 8 predicted proteins | sample 1952501 | NCBI WGS metagenome assembly ULOK01 (sample SAMEA4835601, study PRJEB28245) | human gut metagenome | biome: gut microbiome; material: fecal sample | place: Denmark | collected 2008
TCGGGGAAAACGGAAAATTCCTTCCGGATGAAAAAAAGATTGCCAAACCTCTCTTCTGCCGTTATTCTATCCCTGCTTTCCTATCTAGCACAATCTCCAACGGGCAGGTGTCAGAGTGGTCGAATGAGCACGCCTGGAAAGTGTGTGTACCGCAAACCGGTACCGAGGGTTCGAATCCCTCCCTGTCCGCCATCAATTTTCCGCCGCAATGTATTCGTAATGAGTATATTGCGGTTTTTGTTTGTAGGGATATGGGGGAGAAATGGAGAAATGATTCCATAACGCATGATCCCAAAGCATCAAGATTTGACTATTTTGTATTGACCAATAATTTCTTTCCCCTATTCTTAAACTAAGAAAATGATCAGCGTGTATTTATACAGAGTTAGCCCTAACGTACATTCATTTTACAATTCTTTGGAAAATATTATAGATGTAGATAGTAAGAGTACTGATCTCTACATAATCACTGAAAATTCCGAAGATAGTTTAGTTGGTAAATATTTTTATACTAAAAACAGTATAATAAATGTTTATAATGATGTAACAGGGGATTTTGAAGAACAGGTAGTTAAAAAAAGTTTTTTAATGAACTTTTACGCAGAAAATAATAACCTTCTTTTTTCTGGTACAAAAGAATCAATCAATAGATTTATCAACAAATTAATTAAAAACAATAAAGATCTGAATGTTGAATATATAGGATTCTCTTTTGAAAAAATTTTAAAGACTATAAATACTAAAAGAGCAACAATATTAAGTTTTTGCTTGAATGATGTCATTTTATTAGAAAATATCATTGGTAAATTCTATGGAAAATTGGATGATAATACACAATCTAAGACTATAATAAAAGATTTCAGTTCTAAAATTCAAAAGATAACTTTTGAAATAGAAACTCAAGGTAATTTACCGACAAAATTGATAGCAACAAAAGCAGGAACATTATCTTTTGTTCAAAATAAGGAATTTGATTGGGAATACATTATAAGTTTTACTAAAAATATCTTAGAAAATTGAATTATGAGTGAAAGTTCACCTCAAATTGGCGCAAAATTAGAAGAATATTGCTGTAAAAATTTTCCTAACTATTTTGGTTGGAAATTATTGGGTTCTAATTTAGAGATAAAATGTAATCGCAAAACATCTCATAAAAACGATAGAAATAGTCCTAAGCAAACTCACGGAATTGATCTTCTTTTTGGATATTTCAACCCAATGGCTCAACGAAAAGAAGCTATTATAATAGAGTGTAAGCATAGGCAATGGAGTTCTTTTACAACTAATAATCTGAATCAGTGGATATTAGAATTAAATAACACAATCGACTGTGCCAGTAATAACGAAGATCTACATTCCCATCTTGATGATTATATATTAATAGGAGGATTAATTGTATATAAAAGCACAGATAACTTATATGAACATAATAAAGCAATTGCGCAAATTGGGAACACACAATCATTACTTAGGAAAAGCTCCCTGTTAGTGACTATAGCTACAGACTACCAATTAGGTAAATGGAAAGCATTTTATGAATCGATAACTCATCATCATAATATTGGAGCTAAATCTTCAAAATTTGATGGCGTTAAATACCTATACCCTTCCATAAATAACTCAAAATTAGAAACAAGTAACAGCTTAACTCTTCAGTATATATTTTCAGATTTCATTATTTCTGTTTATACTCATCATAAAGAAGATAATGATAATAATCTACTAATAGGAGAGACAAAAAATATATACTCAAGCGACTCTATTTCTTTAGAAATGATAGATTATGTAAAATCTATGATATCCAAATTACAGTTACAATATACATCATGTAAAGGGAAACTAGATATTAATTTAATTCCATTGTTGTATTGTGGAGAAAAAGGCAAAGATTCTTCTTCTGCCCCATTTAGTGATTATCATTATAATGATAATGTGCTAACGAGTATTGACCCCATAAGTTTTGATTCTCTTAAAATTTTGATTTAACCATGAAAATAAATTTCTTTGTTCAAAATGAAAATTTCGCAAAATTAATATCTGAAAATATTATTAGAGGTTCAGATATTAGAAAATTATTAAGAAAGAATGGAATCATACCAATTTGTAGTTCTGGAAAAGAATTATCACGGTTAATGATGCCATTCTTTTTTGGTTCTGAATTTATGGGGAATATTCATGAAATTCTCTCAGTTGAAAGTAAAAATTTAAAAACAACTGTAATAGAAATTAATAATGATGACGAATTAGATATCGATATTCTATGTGACAAAATAGGTATGCTTCAAAGAGCCGTTTCCAATGAAGATGGATATGAAATTAATTCTATTGTAAAATCAGAAGATAAAAAAAATCTAAACTTCAAATTTAAATACCATAAATTGAGACGAGGACGTGTAGATTTTATTGATAAACAGGATATTACACTTTCTATAAAAATATCAAAGATATCTGAGAAAAAATATAGAGTAAATATTATTCACGATGGAGCATCTGATGCTAAAGAATTTATAACATTCCTTCAAAAAAAATTAATTGATGAGGAAGATAATTTTGTTCCGACAATTAGCAGATTAACTCTTGGCAAATTATCAGTGAATAATAAAATAGATTTTTTTGATATTTTTCCTAATACAACTATTAATGGATGGAAATACTTATCAGTGACTAATGTTTCTGTTTCTAAGTCATCTACTAAAGAAGATGAAGACCAAGAAGACATTATTGATGATCAAGCAGGAAAAGGCCTCATCTCAGGAATTTCAAATGCGATTCTTTCAGGTGAAAAAATTAGAGATAACCAATTAGTAAAGGAATTCACAGGTCAAAATTTCTATTTTGATAGCATGCTTTATAAATTTGAATCAGACGAAGATGCCACTGAAATTGAAATAGGATTAAGTTTCAAACAAGGCGACTTAAAAATAAGTATTATCAACGCTTATCGTTATGAAGAAGATGATGATAAACTCCATAAATTTTCCATGCCTCAGCGTCTTCAAGAACAAATATTAGAAAAGCTTCAAGAGAATGCAGCTAAGATATATAATGATCTCATTAAAAGACAAGGAGATAATACGCAACTAACCGTATGATTTTTTGAAAACAGCTTCGTACAAAACCAATTGACCTTGGAAATGCTTTCAAGGAACCAAATTGCAGGTATACTGGGGCAAATCTCTCTATATTCCTTTTCTTCCATTGAATAAGACTGTTTTTCTCATAATATACTTATTTACATAAATTTATAATTTTATATCCATTTTCCCGACAATAAATTCCAGGTATACTGCGGTATACATTTCAGTATCCTCCATATATTCTATATCCATAGAGTAAGACCAGAATATTCATAACTCACTCATTTTAATATATTTTGATTTTTCTTCCTGCTCCATCCAATGTACAGGACCATTGATGGCATCAAATGCCATTGGGTGACGATGATAATCCGGTTATTTTATTCTGACTATCTCCAGAATCATTTGTGAGGATTTGCAGGCAACTTTCCTTGCCAATTACCTTGTTTCCAAAATAATTACCGTAGAAATCAATTTAGAATTAATTTACCTATAACCCTTATGCTCCTTGGATTTCATGTGAGGGAGCAAGATGCATGGGATCAAGGGAAAATATTTTTTTGAAAACTGCTTCGTAGAGAATCTTCATGGAGGAATAATGCCGTGATTTCAGACAGATGTTAGCGGTTGATTTCGATGTGATGAGTTAATTTATCCTGAATAGTACCAGGATGACTTGTAAAGATTTCAGGTAAGGAATTGGCGTTGCAGCATGAAAATCTGAGAATTACCGCAAAAAATAAATTTGTCTTACATTGGCCTAAATGGACTTTCCTCTTTTTCTGATTCATCCATTTCCTAATGGAGAAAAAGTCTCCATTTTTTGAAAAAACAATTTTGAAGCATTTGGGAAAGTACCCCCTTCATACAGAAGCTTCTCCGTGTATGTTGAGATCAAACAGGGATAGGCTACCAATTGGGGGAGTGTGTTTGATTTGGTGGGGGTACCATGCCGTTTGCCGTACCCAGTATGGCTGGGAATAGGGGGATGGGTGTAGAAATGAAAAAGGATGGAACCATTGCTGATTCCATCCTTGAGTGACTGTTATTTGTCTAATTAGAAACTGTACCTTGCCGAAAGTGAGGCGGATTGGTTCATCTGGCTGCTTCTGGCTTCCAGAGTGTAGAATGCTCCAACGCTCCAGTTCTGGTTAATAACCCAGTTGAGCCCGGCATTCATCATGAAAGCGCTTCTGCCCGGATTGCTTCCTTCGTGTTTGTTGTCGATTCCGTAGATGGTGGATTTGACCGAAGGATTCTTTCTGGAGATATCCCCGACATAGGCGAGCGTCAGTTCTGGGAGAAGAAGCTGTCCGCCTCCTACCGATACTTCCTTTTTGACTGTAATGCCTACCGGAACACTCCATACCTGCATGTTGCCGTCCCTATACTGGCGGCTTCCATTGTCGTATGTGTCCGTGAAGCTTTCCTGTGCTCCATGGACATAATCAATTCCAATGAACGGTGTCAGCGTTGTCTTGTCGGTGACTTTGATGTTCCAGTCTGCTTTAAGACCAAAGGAGAACACGTCGTCATTCCATTTTGCATGACCGGGAAGGTATGAGGAATTACCAATGAGAGTATCGGCCCTGTTTTCCACCGATCCATAGGAGAAGTATCCGCTCAATCCAACGCTCTGCTTGTCGCACAACGTTTCAAGGTAATTGGCATAAAGACCGGTCATGATGCTATCCTGCTTGATGAATGCCTGGTTGTCGTCAGATTTGAACGTTCCGAATGTTTGACCGAAGGCAATGCCAGCACGGAATTTCTTCGTCCATGCGTAGTCAATCCCTGCCGCATATCCACCTCCGTTGTACTGAAAACCGTCCGCATGGGAAGTGGAGCTCATGGTAACGAAATCACCCAAACCGCTTACCCATACATTGGAATCTCCAGGTTGGGTAACCTTGAATTGAGAAACAGCCGTTTGACCGAAGTTTTTGACGACGCTGGTACTTGACCACAGGGAATTGGCGATATTGGAGCCGTCCTTGCCGACCAGAGCGGCCGCTACGGTTTCGTCCACCTGTCCTGTGAAACTGAGTGTGCCTGTAGATGCATTCCAGAGGAGGTTGCCTTCCTTCAGGAGATGGTTTTCATCATTCAGGGAAAGGACAAAATCACCATTACCGGAAACCGTTCCTTCCGTTTTGATAAGATCCAGAGTAAACGTTTCCATCCCTGCGGCTAAAATACCTAAGCCTACTTCTACTTCGGCATTCACTGTTCCATTCAAATTCAATGTGTTGGTCACGGAAATATTGGAATATGTACCTGAACCGTGATTCTCCAATGTCGCAGCGGTAATGCCGTCCAGATAAAAACCGAGCCTTGAGCCGTCATTTAGCATCAAATCCCCATGTCGTTGGAATCCAGGACTATTGTCGACATAGAGAAGAGCATTAGATTGGAGGATGGTTAAACTGGCGTAGAAGTAGATGCCGCTTTGATTTTGACTGTGAAATTGTCTCCTGAACTCTATGATAAATGGAAACCAAGGCTTCCAAGTAGAATAAAACAATTGGAGATATGGTGGCTCAAACAATTTCCAATCTGGTAAAAGGAGATTAGAATTTTCATTTATCAATATTATATCTCCGTTCAAGATTAATGGAAAAATTATGAGTATCTACATTTTCTCCCAATTTTATTTCTTTACCATCTAAGGTATCATATGGAATTTTGCCTTGTAAGAATGGATCTAAAGAAACAGAAAAAATGGAATTCTTTTCTTTGATATTAATTAATCGCAGATCAAAAAGCGTGTGTATATCAGCTCTTAACAAGAGGCCGTTTTCTAAGTCGTAGTTTTCTTCTTCAGAATAAGGAACAATATGAGCAGCTTCTAGAGCTTCCTCTGCGTCACACCCAGTAATTGCGCATTTATACTTATATGCCTTAAGAAGATTTTTTCTGAATTCTGGCTGTCCTCTTCGTGCTTCTATCTGCCGCCTAAGACTTTTAGGAATAAAAGGTTTTTTAGTAATAGGTTCAGTTTCTTTTTCTGAGTATTTTTCTCTGACCCAATTTATTTTTTTTAAAATATGCTGTATATTCTCATGAATTTCATACCTATCTTTTATATATTTGAATGGACGAATTGCATATGTATTTCCTTGTTTTGATTTCTCAGATGTATTCCCAGTCAAAGAACCAAGATGATCTATTTTTTTATCTGGATTTCTTTCGTGAAAAACTCTTCTAATTCCATCAATTGATAGTCTCCCACTTAATCCTACTTTTTGTATAAAAGCATCTAGTATTAATGCCCCTTTATGGGTTTTCTCTTTCAGAGAGGCTTGCCATTTTTCTAAGATCTCTTTTGATGTTGACGGTTTTCTTCCCATAACATTTATTAGAAAATACTATTAAACATATTTTGTCAACTAACCTGTTTTGGGCGGTAAAAAATAACTGATTATCATTGCGTTTTGCTGTGTGTAAACCCAATGTTTCACGACATGGTGGATTTATGATACGGAATCGCATACCAACAAGGAACACATATCCGCGCAATATTCCCTGAAGGACGCATCCTGTTCTCCCAAAAAAGGAAAACTGCTGGGATTCTCTTCTGAAGTTGTTTCCATACTCAAGGGAAATGCCCTCTTCATTTGCGACTATCAGGGAAATACGTTATCCACCTAGCGTTATACGGAAAACCAACCAGCCCAAACTGATTCATCGAAAAGCATCCTCTTTTGCCTCCTGTTTGGATGCTTGGACAAAATAGGAGACGTATGCCAATTGTATCAATTTCTGGGTAGGCTATCAAATGGGGGAATACATTTAATCTAGGGGCACCATGCCTTTTGCCGTACCCAGTATGGCTGGGAATAGGGGAGATGGATGTAGAAATGAAAAAGGGTGGAATCAGAAATGATTCCACCCTTTGGTGAGGGAGTTTAACTTCTTAATAATCTTCCATCATCAAAAATACTTTCAAAAGAATTGAACTTGAGTCCCTGTTTTTCTTATCCGTTTGCAGCATATTTGATGATTAAAGGGAATCGTCGGGATTGCCGAATCACGTTACTCGCTTAGTTCGGTGATGTCGGTTTCTGGTTTCGGGTAACCTTTGCCGGCAATCCATTTTTTCGTTTCCGCCGCCATTTCGGGGGTGACGTTAAAGTCGTACTGGGCATAGTCGCCGATGTGGAATGTTCCGGGTTTGAAGAATCCCCATTTCTCAAAGAAGTCCGTCAGGTCGGTTTTTGTGACGTCACAGCATGCCTTGATGAATTCGAACTGGTATTTGACGGTGTCGTTCCCTCCGTAGTTTCCCGCGTTGTTGCGCAGGTACTCCATGACGTCAGGATAGAAGTCGGGGTGTCCGTTTTTGGTAAAGTAAAGATGGAGCTGCCACAGGGGAACCAGCTTGTTGAAGACATCCTTAGATTGCAGGTAGGCGATTTCCCCTTCGATGATTTCCTTGCGCGCCTTGTCGTAGCTGCCCTGGCGCTTCAGGCGGCTTTCATTGCCTGTTTTGGCTGCGGCCTGCAGGGAAAAGATGTTGTTGCTGACTTCCGTCATGCCGCCCCAGGTCATCGGGCGCATTTGCATGACGTGTCCGACTTCGTGGGAGAATCCCCAGCAGGCATCGCCCTTGAGAACGTTTTCAGGGTCGGTTACCATGCGCATTGTCCCGTCGTTTCCAAGGTAGGCGACTCCGTCTCCGTCGCGGAACATGTAGTAGTTGAAGTTCACGCGGGCCAGGACGCGGTTTTCCGGGATTTTGCCGTATTTATCCAGGCCCATCAGCTGGTATTGGATGCCGATGAGCTTGTCGTAGGCGTTGATGAGTTCGGTTCCGCGGTCTTTGGTGAATTTTTTCAGGAATTCTACGGGGTAGGCAACCTGGATGTATTTTCCCCGGGCATCCATGATCGGAGAGACGGCCTGGTCAAGCAGGCGAATCCAGTCCTTGTTGGTGTCGCCCCGGGTGGTGTCAAAGTAGCCGTTGGCTTTGCCGGTTACGAAGTGGACGGGAATTTTCGGCGCCTTGCCGGCGTCTTCGGTGAAATAGCTGATATAGGCGTTGGCAGGCGTTTCCACGTCAATGATGTTGATTCCTTCCTTGAGCGGAATCTGCTTTTTATGCAATCCCCAGCCGTTGGGGTCTTTTGTGGGCTGCACTCCTTCGGCCGGCTTGCGCATCAGGTTCGGCAGAAGGAGGCTGATTTCCTGCCCCTCCGTCTTGCCGACCAGGACGACATGCCTCCCCTTTTCCAGATAGACGCCCGTCATGTTGTCGTATTTGCTGAATCCGTCGCCGATTCTGAGATTTTTCCCCGTCTGGCGCGGTGAGGGGAGGGCCCGGTATTCGGCATACAGGTAGTCCGGCTTGTAATGGCCTGCCAGGATTTTGGTCGCGAGTTCCTTCATCGCGTCAGACTGGAAGGCGGAGGGGTCTTTCACATCCGGCTTCAGGGAGGTGCAGGAGGAGTCTTTGAACAGTTTGAGGTCGTTGCCGATGTGTTCCGGCGTATTAGCGGCAAATACCGCTGCGAGCGACAGCAGGGGAAGGGATAGTAATGGAAGGATTCGGTTCATGACAGTACGGGAAGCAGGTGATTCTGTGATGTTACAAGATACAGGTTCCGTTTTCTTCTTCTTTCACTATTTTTCTCTTGATTAATAAATAGGCAGGTAGTTCGTCAGAAGAGAGGCCGGGCGGTTGATGTGTGGAATGGCTTTGGCGGTGCGGCAGGGATTTTTCAGCCGATTTCGCGTTTCCGGATATTTTCCCCGGTTCCGGCGGGCGCTTTTCCGGGGATCCGTATTCGGATGGGCACGTTTCTTGCTGGTTTGAATTTTGGGCCGAAGCCTTCCGGGCTGCCCGGCGGCGGTATCGCGTTCCTGCCGCGCGTTCCTCTTTAGTGTTCCTTTTTCTCTGGTCTTGGCGCACATTCATGACATGGTTGTTGTGCGGCAGGGGAAAATGGAATAAGGTGGAGAGGATGATGAATTCCGTATTCAAGTGTTTGATGAGTGCCGTATGCGCCGTGGCATTGCCGGCGTTCGGGCAGGAAGAGAAAACCGGTTTCCCTACGGACAGGGCTGTGACCGTATTCAGCGCCGGGGAGGGTAATCCCTATGCGTCCATCCGTATTCCCGCCCTGCTCAGTATCGGCAAGGGCCAGCTTCTGGCATTCGCCGAAGGACGGTACAAAAATACCGACCAGGGGGAGAACGATATTATCATGAGCGTCAGCAAGAATGGCGGGAAGACCTGGTCCCGTCCCCGGGCGATTGCCAAGGCCCATGGCGCCACGTTCAATAATCCGTGCCCCGTTTATGACGCCAAAACCAGGACCGTGACTGTCGTATTCCAGCGTTACCCTGCCGGGGTCAAGGAGCGGCAGCCCAATATCCCGGACGGATGGGATGATGAAAAGTGCATCCGCAATTTTATGATTCAGAGCAGGAACGGAGGTTCTTCCTGGACGAAGCCGCAGGAGATCACGAAGACGACCAAGCGTCCTTCAGGAGTGGATATTATGGCGTCCGGCCCGAATGCGGGAACCCAGCTGAAGAGCGGCGCCCACAAGGGCCGCCTGGTGATTCCGATGAATGAAGGGCCGTTCGGCAAATGGGTGATTTCCTGCATTTACAGCGATGACGGCGGCAAGAGCTGGAAGCTGGGCCAGCCGACTGCCAATATGAAGGG
>ULOK01018603.1_pt1 | contig 9667 bp, 6 predicted proteins | sample 1952501 | NCBI WGS metagenome assembly ULOK01 (sample SAMEA4835601, study PRJEB28245) | human gut metagenome | biome: gut microbiome; material: fecal sample | place: Denmark | collected 2008
ATATTCGATAGACAAAATGGGAGATGGAAAGTCGCAAGCATTAAATGCCTGGCTAAAAGAATTTGTATTTAATGTATTAATACAACCATTCCATTGTATTATATATTTAATTTTTGCTAGTACAGCAATTAATTTACTTACAGAACAACAAACCCTTGCAGCAGCAGTTTTATCTATTTGTATGATATTATTTATATTTAAAGGAGAAAAAATTGTTAGAGAAATATTTAACTTTAGAGCAAGTAGTTTAGGAGAAGCAATAGGTGGAGCAGCAGCAATTACAACAGGAATTTCTATGTTAAAAGCTAGAGGAGAAAAAGATAAGAAGAAAAATATAGATACTAAAAAATTACCTAAGATGGAAGATCCAGGAAAGAAAACAGGTAAACCAGGAGGAACGCAACCAGGAGGAACACAACCAGGAGAAACGCAACCAGGAGGAACGCAACCAGGAGGAACACAACCAGGGGAAACGCAACCAGGAGGAACACAGCTAGGAGGAACACAACCAGCAAAAAGAAAAACAAATAAATTCGTAGCAGCAGTAGGGAAAATCAAAGCAGGTGCAAGTAAAGCGGTTAATAGTGTTGAAGAAGCATATGATGGATTGCCACCTGCAATAAAAGGCACTATTGCAGCGAGCGCAAAAATTGCAACAGTTGGTACACTGGCAGCATTAGGAGCATCAACAGGGTCTAGCAAGGGAGCTTTGGCTGGTATGCATGCAGGAAATTCATTAGCAGAAGGAGCTGGTGGAATTGCAAGTTCAAGAAAAGCTAACAGATTAGTTATGGATAATGAAGAGAGCTTTGCTCAAGCATATCAAAATTATAGACAATCGACAGGTTATACAAATGATCAAATTGCAACAAAAACAGAACAATATTTGAATGGTGATATTAAGGCTGAAGAAATGAATGATGCAGACAAAGAATACTTTAGTTATGCAAGTAAGATGCAAAAGACATACAAGGTCGTTGGCGAGGAGGACACTAAAGAAAAAATGCAGGAAACATTAGGATTAATTGCAGCAGGACAAATACAACCGCCAAAGCAGAAGGTACCAAAGAAAAGAAAACCAAAGAAATAGAGTGTTATAGTAATAAGAAAGTGGGTGAATAGTATATGGCAGGAAGTTCAGGAGGAGCACCAGCAGGTGGCTCAGGAGGAGCACCAAAAGGTGGCTCAGGAGGAGCATCAGCAGGTGGTTCAGGAGGAATACTAGTAGGTGGTTCAAGAGGAGTACCAAAGGGTAGTTCAAGAGGAGTACCAAAGGGTAGTTCAGGAGGAGCACCAGCAGGTGGTTCAGGAGGAACACCAAAAGGTGGTTCAGGAGGAACACCAAAAGGTAGTTCAGGAGGAGCACCAAAGGGTAGTTCAGGAGGAGCACCAAAAGGTGGCTCTGCAAAACAAGCATTTGGGGATGCTAAGGGATTAATAAAAAGTAATAGAGGAACTAGAAGTTCTGATAGCCAGTCTAATAGCGAGTCAGATGATAACCAAGCAGAAGCTGGTAATGCAATGGAAACAGCATCTACTGGTGGAAAAGGAAAGAATGCTGCTAAAAAAGGAAAAGATGCAGCTAAAAAAGCAGGAGATCTTTTAAAAAAAGCCAAAAATATTAAATCTTTAGCTCCAATTGTTTCTGCTTTAAGTGCTATTCGGAATTGCTTTACTTATTATATTTTTAATAATAGGATTTATAGGATTTTTTGTAACTTTGCCAGGTTTGGGCATGGAGAAAGTTACAGAAGCATGTAAAAATTTTTGGAACTGGGTAAAAGGTGCTGAAAAAATAGAAGTTAGTGAAACTGATTTGGTAGACTTAGCCAATTACATACAAAATTTAGGATATGGTCTAAGAGAATATGGTTTTGCAACTGAAGAACAAATAGGATTTGATTCTAATACTGGAAAAGTAAATAAAGTATCTACTGAATATAAGGAAAAAGATGAAGATACTCCAAATTATTTATATGCATATATATTACAAAATGAAAGAACATATACTTTAAGAGGTGTTAAAAAAACAGGTTTTAATAAATTATTGTCTTGTATTCCAATAATAGGGAATATATCGAATGCTCTAGAAGATTCAATTAGAAATACTAAATATATAAATAATCCGGATCAATATGGAATGATACATTTTGATTCTACGAACGAAGATTGGTGGAATAGCATAGATGATTTTAGTGCATCAATTGATAGAGATAATAATAGATTAACAATAAAAACAGGAACTCTTGTTACAAGCCAGATGAACTGGGATTTAACAGGATGGACAGGAAGATACGGTAAACCAATAGAATTATCTTTAGCATTACATTTATCTACTATGGCACCAGATTTTGTATATGACTTTTGTACTGATGGAGATCTTCAAACAGATATTGAATTAAGTACACAAGAAATGGAGTACAATGTTGAATATGCTTTCCACATAAATGATAGCAATCAGACTATAAGTAAAGAGCAAATTGTGAATGAATATAATTCGCTTAAAGAAACAGTTAGTGTAAATGCAAATTATGATGCATTGTTTAGCAAAGCAGATAAATTAGAGCGATATGAATGGGATGGACAGAGCTGCCATACAGCAACAATGGATACGATAGAAGGTACTAATATAGTGAAAGTTACTGATTCTGATACAAACGAAACTATGTACTATAAGGCATTAGATAAAGATGGAAATCCTATAAAACTAGTTAATAGAACAACAGGGGAACTTATATCATATTCAATAAAGGTTGATGGATCAGGAAAACCAACATTTACAGAAGATAACGGAAATGATTCTTGGAACATAGCTTCTGAGAAAGAGTACTATGTTGAACAATACATGATAGAATATGACTGTCTAAGCTTTCAAGATTTAAAAGCAATATTAAATGGAAAAAGCGATAAAGCAAAACTTGATGCTTTAATTTATTTAGAAACTGAAACTGGTTCAGTTAATGCGTATACCCACGAAATGGGGTTATATGAGTTATTAAATAGTATAGATATGTGTATCGATTATATGAAAAAATATGATGATAAAATTACTTGGAATAAACCAGATGATGGTTATCAAAATTATTATAGGTTAAAAGCAAAAGAAATGTTTGAAAAGTATGGTACAACTTTTAATGGTGTGGATGAGGAAAATATAAGAGATAGAATAGAGTTAGATGAACTTTGCAAAAAATTGAATGAGTTATTAATAGATGTAGAGGGAAAAATACAACAGGATAAAGCAAAGATACAAAATAATGTAGAACCAATAATAGAAGAAAATCTATCCTCTGTAGAAAATCAATGGGGAATAGATCCAGATGTATTTCTATTATTGTATAAAGTAATGTCTACACAATCTACAAGTGTACATACATTTAAACCATATATTAATAAGGTTACACATCACTGGTATAGAGACTTATATTTTGTAAAAACACCAGGTAAAACCCCAGATAGCTGGGATAGTGCATATGACTTCACAAAAGAAATAAATGGAAAAGAAGATGAATTTAATCCAGAAGGATTAGCAGATTCAGAAGTTATTCAAAAATTAAATGAAACAGGTAAGATAATGTATACATTAACTGGAAAAGATGGTAATAACAAAGATGTGGAGCAGATAAATCAACCATATATTATAAAGGATGAAAAATGGCATAACAAAGTAAAGAACTGGTTAACTAATGGATACTATTTTATTTATGATGGTACACTTGAAACTGCAGAAGAAATTGAATCTGCAAGAAAATATTTATCAAACTTTGGATATGAACCATCAAACCCATTGTTAATAAATTATGATAATTCAAAAGTATTAACAGATAAGGATAATAATGTTTCAGATACTGCAACTGTAGAAGAAATAGAAAAGAAAGCACAAGAACTTAATAACGAATTAGCAAATGCATCATATAAAGTAGGACAAAATGGAGATTCTGGACAGAAATATAAAGTTAGGTTACAGAAAATTAGTTTTGCAAAAAAATCATCACTTGCAGCATTTTCAATATTAGAAAATGTTCATACACAAGATGGAGAGTACATATATCATGATTTAAAAGAATTTTTGATTGAGTTGGGATACTTTACAGAAGCAGATTTTAAATCAATTGAGACAGGAGTTTTAGATTGGCTTATTCCAGCATATACTCCGGAAGTATGGCCAGATAAAAAGTACGAAAAGAAAGATAATGAATATGGAACATATATTCGTTCAAAAGCTAGTTTGGATGCTGAAAAAGCAGAAAATGGAGAAGAGGAAGAAGAAGAGGAAGAAGAAATTTCAGCAAGTTCAAGCAATACAGATTTGGATAAAACACAAACTGTTAATGGTGTAACATATATTAATTATAAACAAGGACCATATGGTGCATATGGTGTTGGTGCTTGGGGAGATTGGTCTAATGTACCTGGATATGATAATGAAAATGGCTGTGGTGCAACGTCAACTGCAGTTTTGGCATCTGGATATGGTTGTACTACTACACCTGATATAATGGCCAAATATATACCATATAGAAATGTAGAGGGAATAGCAGATGCAATGCAAGCAGAAGCTGGAGTAACTTGTAGTATAGCAAAAGCTGGACAATCAACTGATTTTTATATAGATACGATTAATCAAGCTTTAAGTGAAGGAAAGCCGATGATTGTATGTGTAACTGGTGCAGTTGATTCAAGATTTACGTCTGGAGCACATTATATTGTTATACTTGGTCAAAAATCAGATGGAACTTTAATATTAAGTAATCCAGGTAATGGTTCTAATCCTTATAAGGCAAAATATGAAGGTGGAGTAAAATCATTTGTAGAAAGATATATGATAAGTGGAGCCGATGGGCATTATCATGGTATTGTAGTTCCTGATACACTTCCAACAGGAGGTTCTGCTCCAAGCAAAAAGAAAAAACATACTGTTGGTTTTGAAGCAGGATTAGATGTTATAACTCCAGGAGAAGCAAAAGTTATAAAGATAGATGGAAATTCAATAACATTAAAATTTACAGCAGATACTACAGTTAAAAATATGACTATGAAAATTGAGGGAATAACTATAAATTCTGATATAACAGAAGGAGCTCAATTGGAAAAATCACAAGTAATAGGAGTAACAACAGATGAAGATATAAAATTATTGATGCGTGATGAAAAGAAGGCTATTATTAACAATATAGAAGATTATATGAAAGCACCTAAGAAAAAATCAGGAAGTTTAGACGATTCTAAATATGACTTTTTCTATTTTACATATTATGAATCAGGAAAATGGTGTACAGAGGGAAATGGACCAGCTAGTGTTGGTGCATGTCAACCAGGAATTGAACATGGTGCTGGAATATGTCAGTGGACTACAATGACAAGTGGACTTGAAAATATACAAATACTTTGTGGTAAGCTTGCGGAATTAGATAGTAACTTATGTGGAAGTTTGGCTAAATATGCAGATGTAGATAGTGTAACGTTAATTAACAAGTATGCAATGCAGCCAACTTTTGAAGATAGTTATTTAAAACGAGATTTTAAAGCTATAGCCGAGAGAGATAGAGATAGATTTTTGGAATTACAAATGCAGATAGCGTTAGAAGAAAAATATCAAACTTTTGACGATTTAGATTTATCATGGATGAAAGAAAGACCAGCTGTTGTACAAGGAACATTAGGGTCTTTGGTAAACTGGGGACCATATATGGGATGGGAAAGTGCAATAAATGAATCAATGAGTGATGAAGAAATTATTATTAGTTTATTAAAATATGCATGTACCAAAACTAGTACAGTAGGTAGTTTAAATAGCAGATGGAATCCACAAGCAAAAGCAGCACTTGATATTTTACATGGTGAACTTGATGCAAAAAAATTGTTAGAAGAAGAAGATTATGGAAATGAATATGGAACTGGTGGACAATATGTTAACTTCTTATCTACTCAATAAAATATTTAAGGGTGATAAATATGAAAAAAGTAAATTTATTAAAAAGTATAATAGTAATATTAATTATTATTGCTTTGCTAATAATGTTAATTATTAATATTATACGAATGAATAATAGTGCATCGGAAAATGTACTCCAATATAGTAAGAGTGAACAATTTATTTTTGAAGATATTAGTGAAGATTTGGTAAAACCACAATTTTCAGGATTAGTATTGATGAAATATAAAGGTAGTGCATCTCAAGAAGATGTAATAAGGGCAATTTATGTAATGGCAAATGATTTAATACCAAGGTATTACAAGATGTTTAACGGAAAATCAGAATCAGATATAAAAAAATATTATAATGTAACTGCAAATCAAGAATATGCAAAAAGAAAATTGGGAATAACAAGCTATGATTGTTTTAGTAAATTGCAATATAATATTCAGCAGCTAAAGGGTGAAACGTTAAAGTTTAAATCGTATAAATTTATAAAAGACTCAGTAGAAGAAGTTGAAGAAGGAGTAAAAGCAAAATTAACAATATTATATGAAAATAATAAAGAGCTACAATTAGAAATATTCTTAAAAAATAACGTTAAAGATAACGAATCAATATTAGAAGTTTTATAAAAGACTAGTATTAAAAATGTTAACTGATAATATTTGAAAAAAGTGTAAAAATATAAGAATAAGCATTATAACAAAATAACTAAAAAGAAAGGAGTTTCGTATAATGATTAGAGTTATACTGTTATTATACGAGAGGTTATGATGAAAAATAGTTTTAATTTAAAGAATATAATAATAATATTAGTTATATTAGTGCTAATATGTACAAACATAATATTAATTTTAAATAGAAAGACAGTAAAAAATACTGGTAATGTAAATAATGTTAATATAAGTAATAGTACTAATACAAATACAGTACAAGATGAAGAACAAGAAACTTTAGAAAAATTAAAATCTATGAAAGAAAGAGAAAGAATGGAATATTACTTTTCTGAGTTTATGGAATATATAGAAAATGCAAAATATCAAGAGGCATATGATTTATTATATCCAGAATTTAGAGATAAATATTTTAAAACTTTGGATGACTTTAAGAAATATGTAAATAAAACATATCCTGACTTTGTTTCTTTTAGTTATAATGATATAGATAGGCAAGGATATATTTATGTACTTACTATAACTGTTATTAATCCGGATGTAGATAAAACTGAGGCTAAAAAAAGTCAGAGAATTGTAGTAAAAGAAAATAATTTTAACGATTTTGTATTATCATTCCAAGTTATATAAGGAGAAAAGTAAATGAAATTTTGGTTAGATTTTAGATTAAAAGTAAGGAAGTTTTTTAGAGAACATAAAAGAGTAATAATTATAATTGTAATTATTTGGGGATTGATTATTGCAATAAATTATTTTTTGAAAGGTAAGCAAGAACCGGTAAAACCAATTACTACATATGATCCACATAGTCCGGTAATGGATGAAACAGATAAAGTGCCTGATGAATATAAAGAGCCAATTAACAATCTTATAGACAATTATGTGAATTATTGTAATAATAAAGAGTATGAAAATGCATATAATTTGTTGAGTAATGAATTTAAATCTAAATATTGTAATACCCTTGATGGTTTTAAATCATATGTTGATGAATTGTTTGATGAAAAGAAAATCTATAATATTCAGAATTATTCTAATGTAGATAATGTATATGTCTATAGAATAAGATTATTAGAAGATATTTTAGCTACTGGAACAACTGATGGATATGAATATAAAGAAGAAAAAATAGCTATACAAAAAGAAAATGGTGTTTTAAAATTATCACTAAATGGTTATATAGGAGAGAAACAATTAGGAATTATAGCAGAAGATGAGTATATGAGAATAAATATTGTAAAAAAAGATGTAACATATGAAGCAGAAAATTATACGGTTGAAATTACTAATAAAACAGGAAACTATATAAACCTATTAGACAATACAGAATCTGATGAAGTTGTTATGAAAGTTAATGGAGATACAAGAACTGTTAAAGGATTAGAAAATGGAAACTTAGTTGTTTTACCTAATAGTAAAAAGACTATACAACTACCTTTTGATAAATATTTTGATGATGGTGCAAATGCCGATTCACTTGTGTTTAATGCAATAAGAATATTACCAGAATTCTCAGGAGATAAAGATAAAGCAAAGCAAGAAAAAGACAAAGCAGTAAAACTTTATAGTTTGACAATAAATTTACAACCAAATAATAAATAAAATAATAGTAATAAAAATCGCCTTTATAAAATATAAATTATAAAGGTGATTTTTTATGTTTGGGAAGAAGGTTATATTTTGTTTAGTTATTTTTATTTTATTATTTAGTTTTGTACGGAGTTATATATGCAGATGATGAGTTGGAAGAGAATTTAGAAGAAAAGGAATTAAGTGAAGTAATTAATGTTGCAAGCAAAAGTATTGCAGAACCAATAATAAATTCTAGAATAGGAATTATATATGATAGAAAATCTGGGAAAGTAATATGGGGAAAGAACGAAAATAAAAGAAGTGCAATGGCTTCAACAACAAAAATAATGACATGCATAGTTGTAATAGAAAATGCTGATTTAAATGCTGAAGTTAAGGTATCGGCTAAAGCTGCAGGAACAGGTGGTTCGAGACTTGGACTAAAAAAAGATGATAAAATTACAATTAAAGATTTATTATATGGTTTAATGTTACGTTCTGGAAATGATGCAGCCGTAGCACTTGCAGAATATGTTGGAAAAGATAAGGAAGGATTTGCTAATTTGATGAATAAAAAGGCAAAGGAGTTAGGATTAAAAGATACACACTTTGTTACACCACATGGCTTAGATGATCCAGAGCATTATACAACTGCATATGAACTTGCTAAGATAGCAGATTATGCACTGAAAAATGAAATGTTTGCAAAAATTGTAGGTACAAAAGAACATACAATTAATATTAATGGATATGCTAAACAATTATGTAACACAAATGAATTATTAGGTTATTTGCAGGGAGTTAGTGGCGTAAAAACAGGTTTTACTAATAATGCTGGAAGATGTTTAGTTACATCTGTTAATAGAAATGATTTTGAAATAATTACAGTAGTGCTTGGAGCAGATACTAAAAAGATAAGAACTGCAGATAGTATAAATTTGATAGAATATGCATATGAAAATTATAAATATCTAAATATAGAAGATATAGTAAATGAAAAGTTTGGTAATTGGAAAGAAATAAATAAAAAAAGAATACAAGTTGAAAAAGGAAAAAATAAAACTGTTGTATTGAAGTTAAGAGAAATAAAAAACAAAGTAATACCAGTAAAAAAATCTGATATTGATAATATAAATATAGAAATTAATTGTTTATATTATTTGAAAGCGCCAATAGAAAAAGGTGATGTAATTGGAAATTTAAAAATAACATTAAATGAAGAAGTAGTAGAAGTAGTAGATATAGTAAATAATGAAGAAATAAAAAAGAAAGATAGAAAAGATTACTTTTTAGAATTTTTGAAATCTACATATTGACTTTTATAGTTAAATTTGTTATTATAGTAATTGCTTCTGGAAAAAGAAGCATATGCGGGAATAGCTCAGTTGATAGAGCGCTGCCTTGCCAAGGCAGAGGTCGCGGGTTTGAGCCCCGTTTCCCGCTCCAAATTTTATTATATAAATTTTTTAAATTAGTGTCATATCTAATAAGTAAAAGCATA
>ULOK01049602.1_pt1 | contig 9664 bp, 2 predicted proteins | sample 1952501 | NCBI WGS metagenome assembly ULOK01 (sample SAMEA4835601, study PRJEB28245) | human gut metagenome | biome: gut microbiome; material: fecal sample | place: Denmark | collected 2008
CGAACAAGGCGGATTGCTTTGCAAACGCCGAAGACCAAACACGTGAGGAAGGGGGAAAATTGCAATATAGTAGTTATATAGGGGAATGCCCGAAGGGAAGGGGTGATGTTGCATTTTAAGTTCGCAACGCTCGCTATTGTAGAGAAAGAACTATTGTATAAAATCTTTATCTTTGCGCATGCTAGCTCAAAAGGAGGTGTGATATGGAAGACAAAAACCTTGTCAAAAGAGTTGCCGAACTCGGCAATATGAACGTCATGATATTGTTCCTTTTGGTTGCGTTGATCGCATTGTCGGTGGGGCTTGCGTTTTTCTTTCTCGTGCCGGGAGCGGTAGGCTACGGCATAGGCATAACGATGTTTGTTGTGGCAGGCTTGCTCTTTGTCGTGGGCGAAATCAACTATTTTTCCAAGATGAAGAAAATCCAAACGGAATGATCAAACTCAATTGCAACAAAAAAGCAGCCCTCGAAGCGAGGACTGCTTTTTGTTGTTGATTGAGCGTCAAGCGGCGTTCCAACTTGTACCGTTGTAGGTGTATGTTTTGCCTTTTTCAAGAGCGGTGCCGTCCGCAAAACGTGCTGTTTCATTTGCGGTGAAAACGCAAGTAAATTTACCGGTATTAATAAGTGCTTGCCATGATTTTGTATCACCACTATTACCTTCTTTTGACGTTACAGTCAGAGTTGAAGATGAAGAAACGACAACTTTTGCATTTGCGCTGTTAGATTGAATGTTGCCACCAAACGAACCATTGATGTTGTAAGTTCCGTTTACTACGAAGCTTGCTGCCGGTTTGTTTGGATATACCGCACCGCCGAACTCTGTATCTGTGAAAGTGCTGTATATTATTACGGATTTATTGGTTGTAAGTGTAGCGTTTTGTGCAACCGTGACGTTGCAACCTGTCAAAATCTTATAATCATACGGTGCATTTACGTTTGTTGCTGTGGTGCCGTCGCCGATATTTATATCATAGAGCCAAGACAATGGGAATTGAACGTCGGACATCTTTACGTCAACACCGCTTACGGTCAACACCAAGTTTCCGATTTCGGCATTACCGATAATAGTCAACGTGGTTTTGGAATCGTTGTACGTTTTTCGCAAATAACTGTTTCCGTCTTTCAATATGATAATTCCGTTTGAGCCGATGACTGTTATTGAATCTGTGTTGTGCTTACTGCTTGCATACAAGTCCACGTATGCAGTGTGCGATGCACCGTAGTAGTAAATTTGTACACATTGAATATTTGGCATCTCGTATTGATTGAACGGAGAAATGCCACCTTTTCTAAACACTGTCGTTGTATTTGTACCGCCACGGAAATCTCTTACGACAAACGGGCTGTAAACATTCGATCCATTATTAAAATAAGCAATGCCCGAACCTTTTACATATCCACGTGCAACAAGAGTAGATCCGTTATTAAATTGCAGTGTACCGTTGTTGATAAGTTGACTATGAGATCCAGAAGTGTGTCCTTCCAATATGCCGCCTTCGGCTCCAAGAAGGCCTCTAATCAAAATAGTACCGTTTACGGTGACAACACAATTTTTTATTGTGAGCACGGTTTTTATATAGTTATTATTTTGATCAACAAAGCCTTTTTCGCCGCTACCATACAAATTATTTATTTTTGAAGGCATAGAGTCATATGTGTCGCTGTCGCTTGGCAAAATCAAGGTTACGCCGCTCGGGATCGTAAGGTTGCTTGCGACAAACGCGTTGCCTGCCAAGGTCACCGTGCCGCCTTTTGTAACCGCGTCTTCAACGGTGTATTTGACGCCGTTCACTTCCGCAGCTTTCACTTTGAGGGTGGGGTTGATGACTTCCGCTTTGTAGTTGGCGGTTTCGGTTATGGACACGGCAAGGGTGTACACGCCGCCGTCCTTGATTTCCGTCACGCCGGACGGAGCCGCGATTGCAACCGAGATGACAAAACCGTTGTCCGTGTTGTCGGATTTTATCATTGCTTTCACTGTGTCAAACGAAATTGCGCTTCCGCTCCAATCGTATTCGAGCGTGCCGTCCACGCGGAGATTTGCCGCCGCTTTTTCAAGACGGATTTTGATTTTCGCCTCGTAGACGTTGTAGTTGGTGCTGTCTTGGCAGAAAGTCACGTCATAGCCGTCCGTATTGTCGCAAGTGGGAACGATTGACACATTTGCCCACGCAAAGCCCGTTGAGAGTTTGTACGCGTCGAGGGAAGTGTGAGGATTGTACGTGCCTTTCAAATCGTTCTTTGCTATCTCTGCGTTGACAAAGTCCGCAGAGTAGTCCGCTTTGTTGACGGTGAGCCAACTTTGAGCTCCCGAAACATCGAAATCGGCATGCTCGCCCGTGGCGCGTATTTCGTACAGTCCGACGACATCGCCTTGTTTATAGTCGCACGTGACGGAGATGACGATTTCGCTCGTTTTGTCTTTTGCATATTGATTGAGAGTATCGTCGTAGGTTACGTGACAACCCGTCGAGGCGGGCGTAAACGCTTGTCCGTACACGGTGGTTTGGTCGGCAAGTCCTTCCAATCTCACGGCTGCTTTTTCAACATACAAATACGGATTGTCGTACGAAATCGTATAGTTGTCCGCAGACAGTCCGCTCATGGAGATTGCAAACGAACCTGCGTGTTTTTGGGTGAGATAGTCGCATGCAAAGGTAAGCGTGCCTTGCAAGGCGGATGCGTCGTCACCGTTTACGAAACCGCGATAATTCGCAACGAGATTTGCGTCTTCACCAAACACGATATGCAACGAATTTGTGTCGATACCGACGTTTAACTTTGCTTTTTGCACTTTTAAAGTGCCGTTTGTGATGGAATCCGCCGACAAATCGTATCTTTGCGCCATTTTGTCGGACATTGTGATTTTTACTTCGTACGAGCCTGCGCCGAGGATTGTCGGGACGGGCTTACAAACGTCGCCCGCCTTATATTCGATGCCGAAATGCTTTGCGTCGTTTGCAAGCAATCCGACGTTCGTATATGTGATTTCGATTTCCTCTCCGTAGGTTGCAAACAGACTGCTTTCGACGAGCGTCAGCGTAAGCGCGCGCTTTTCTACGACGAGTTTAACCTTGTTTGCGTCAACGGTGTAGTTGGCGTTCGACGAGGTTGCAAACACCTCGTATTCGCTTGCAAATTCGCCTTTGATATAAGACGTGGAAAGCGTGATAAAGTCAAGCGTTACGCTCACCGAGTCCGACGTGAAGCCCACAAGTTCGGGGCAATCCTCGCCGTAGGTTACGGAGTAAGTTTTTGCATCGAGCACGACTTTCTTTGCGCCGACGGTAAGAGTGCCGTTTACGCTTGCAAAGTCGTAATTTTTGTGCGTTGCGGTTGCCGTCACGGCGTATGTGCCTTTGTCGTTGCCGACTTTATAGTCGCATGCAAGCGTAACGACGACATCGCTCGTATCCTTTTCAAGCACGCCGTCAAGCGTGAATGCGCTTTGGCTGAGCGTGAAGTCGTCGCCGAAAATCGCCGTTTGATTTTGAGCGGTTACGGTCGCATGCTTCTTTGCGATTTTCACCGTGAATTTTCCCTCGTAGGGCGTTGCGCCCTCTTTGGTCAATCTGAAAGACACGACATATTCGCCTGCGTCGACAAAGGACGGTCTGTCCGTTTGCTCTATGCCGTTCACGATATACGTGACGCTCGTGCCTTCCTCGACTTCAACGTACACCTCGTGCGCGTTGCCGTCGTAAACCTGATTCGTGAGGTTGCGCACGGTGTGAGCTATCGTGATTTCTTTGATTTCGACGGTAAGACGGTAGGTTACGACATAGCAATCTTCGACGTTTTCGCCGTCTTTGTTGACGATAGACAGGGGAGTTGCAAACTCGAAATCTTCACCGAGCGCACCGTTTGCAACGTAGATTGCGATGTTGCCGCTCGTTGTTTGGATGCTACCGCCGAACACGTCGCTTTCAAACGCGTCTTTTACGTGCCCTGCCACGTCGAAACTTGCCTTTGCACCGTCGTTGAACGCAAAGTTGTGATCTTCGTGCTCGATAACTACGGCGCGCTTCGTCACCGTGAGAGTGCCGGTCGTTAGGGTATATTCATAATTTTCGTTGCCGGTAATCGTCGGGGTAATCGCGTACGTCGTCCCGACCTTTGCGCCTTGTTTGTATGAGCATGACAATGTGATTGAAGGCACGTCGCTTTCGACAAAAGGCGTGTCCGTTGTGTAGGTGAAAGTCGGTGCTGCGTTTCCGTAAACTACGGTTGCGTTTTGCGCCGTCAAAGCAATATGCTTTTTCTCAACGGTGAGATATGCGTCGTCCGAGTTGACGTTGACGATATAGTTTGCGTTCTTTTTGGCATCCGAAGCCTCGGGCACGTTTGCGGAAATCGGATAACGTCCGACGCCGCTGCCTGGTTTGTAGTAGCTACAGGAGAGGGTGTATTCGATTTCGTCGTTGCCGTACAAGTCGTCTATCGTTGCCGTAAACGAGGGCGCAACATCACCGAAAATCACGCTCTTACCCTCGATTGTGAGAGTTGCGGTTTTCTTTTCCACAAACAGTTCGCTCGTGTTGGGTGACGTGTTCAAACAGTAGTTTTTGCTTGCCGAATCCGTAAGCGTTGCATCGATTCGATATTTTCCGATGCCGTTGCCTTGAGAATAGTTTGTTTCAAGCGCAATCACGTCTTTTATATCGTCGCCTGCAAACAAGCCGTTTGCCGTGACGATTGAATAGTCGGATACGAAAGCGGCACCGTATGTGATTGTTTTGTCTTTCATCTCGATTACGAGAGTGGCGCGATTTACGGTGAGCTTGCAATTGGTGATCGTCAATTCGACGTTGGGATTTTCTTCCGCGGTTGCCTTGATATCGTAAGTTCTCGCCGAATTGCCGGCTTTGTATTCGCAAGAAAGCGCAAACTTTATTTCTTGACCGAGAACGTAGGTTACGTCTTGGGTTTTCGTAAACTCTTCGCCGTAGGTTACAAAATATTGTTTTCCGTCAAGAGTTTGTTTTGCCTTGTTTATCGTGACGGTGAAGCTGCCTTCTTCGGTCTTGTAGTGTTGACGAGAAATTTGGAAATATACGGTGTACTCGCCTGCGTTGACGAGCGTAGGAACGTCTGCGCTCCAAGCCTCGTCGTCGCTGTTTGAGGTTTTGTAAAGAACTTTGCAGTTTTCCGTGTTTACCGCAACGCCTTCGATTTTGGGCATCGGAAGGTTGTAAGTAAGCTCGATGTCGCTCGGTTGCGTATATACGATGGCCGCAGGGGTGATAGTCGCAACGACGTTTGCGGTCAACTCGTAATTTGAAGAAACGACGTTGCCGTCCTTGTCAACAACCGTGAGCGACACCGGCACCGATTCGTTTTCGTACGTGGCGGGGACGTTGCCCTTCGTTTCGACTTTGAGCGTTGCCGTATCGCCGTCCAAAAGTCCGTTTATCGACTCGTTTGAAAGGGTGGCGGAAAGGGGTGTTCCGTCGTATGCCTTTTCAAACGCAACGGAATCTTTTATAGTCAAAGCTTTTTTGTCGACGTTGATCGTTGCCGTTATCGCGCCGTTTTCACCGATGATATTGTAGTTGCTTGCAACAAGTCCGCTTAGCGTAATCGCATACGCGCCAACGCCCGAACCTTTAGAGTACGTGGTTGAAACCGTTGCGTTGCTCTTGTTTACGACGCTCTCGTTTTCGCCGTACTTAAAGCCGTTGAAGCGAAGCGTGTATTCGGGCAAATCTTGACCGTAAACGACGTTTATGTCGTCGATTATTGCGGTTAAAGTTGCTTTTTCGACTTTTATCGTTGCATAAGCGGTTGCCGACACGGATGTATAACCGTCTTTTGAAGCGGTGACTTTTACGCTTATTCGCTTATCGCCTGCCTGCACGTTTTCGATTGCGCAAGCGGTGTTGTCTTGTGTGCTTGCAAGAGCGTTGCCGTTTTCGTCAAACCACTCATAAACGTAGGTTATGCCGCTCGGCGCGACGTCCTTTTCAATGCTCGCGTTGCAAACGTCGCCGTAAACGAAAGAGGTTTTGTCTTGCGGATACAGCACGTTGATTTCGGGCGCAGACGGAGTTTGAAGAGCGTACGTTGCGGTGTAAGTTGCGTCTTTTGCGTATTTTGCGTCCGATTCGATTTCCTTGCCGTTTTCGTCAACCCATTTTGCAAAAACGAAGCCCGTCGGGATTTTGTCCTCGTATTCGTTCGTTTGCGGCAAAACGATAGTGTTGCCGACTTTTCCGCTTGCGGTCTTGACGACGTTGCCCTCGACTACGAAATTGACGGTGTAGGCGGTTTCTTTAAATGTGGTATTCGCATAGATTGCAAGGTCGCTCGTTACGCTTGAAAAATCGCCGTTCCAACCTACGAAGATCTCGTTTTCTTCAAGGCAATCCGCAATTCTTTCTTCGGTGGGCGCAACCGCGGCTTTTCCGTATTCGACGGTCGTGGTTTTGACAAGGGTATCACCGACGTAGAAGCTGACGGAGAACGTCTTGATTTTCCATTGAGCATAAAGAGTCGTGCCTAGTCGGATTTTGGATGGATCGAGAGGTTCGTTGCCGTCCTTATCCATCGTCCAACCCGCAAAATCGTATTCCACGCGCGCGTTAGGCACGTAAGTTATATTTTTGGGATCGACGGATTCGGCATGGATTTCGCTTCCGTCGTTGGCGTCGAATCCGATTAGCACCTTCGCCCCTTGCGATTGCGAGTCTTTGTTGCACGCAACGAATACGCTTGCGCAGATCAGAGCAATCACCACTGCCAACAAAACAGCGGTTATTTTTGTTTTTTTGTTCATTTTTACCTCCTCTTTCCCCAAAGAATAGGTCTTGAGTAGCCTCGCTTGCAAAGCAATCCTATCTTATACTTTGCAATCGTATCGGCATGCAAACGAGCATATGGCCGATAAGTTGTCTTTTGGTTGATTTCTATATAAATGTTTACTATTTCGTATTTTTCGTTTTATCAATAGTGATTACTTGCCGCGTTGAATTTGCTCGATGCGTCAAACATGACGAAGCGGAAGTTTTCGCCTCCTGCCGCCTTTGGCAACATTTCTCCTTGCATTTTGAGGTTGGAATCGCTAGAGTCTTTCAACACGCCTATGTTGACAAGATATTGTTTCATACTCTCGAACGTGTATTCGCTCGTGTCGAGGACGGAATAGTTTTTGCCGCCGCCGTAGAATGCGATGCCGCCGTGCACGTATTCTTTGCCTGCAAGACGGGATATGATATTTTCGTAGCCTTCTTGCTTGCACACCTCTCTGAGCATTTCGGGGATGTTGAGTTCAAGCCAGGCAAGGCCTTGTTGGTCGGATTTGAGGTTGACTTCTATAAGGGTGGAGCTGTCCACTTGCGCAATCTCTTTCCAGTCGTCCAAAATCACGTTTCCCACAAGGCGCAGACGTGCGGGATAGCTTGTTGCCGCAAGCCCGTCCCAGCCGTTGAGATAGTTCAATCCCATCGTCGGCATATCCAGCATTGCGCCCGAGAAGTGACTTTCCATACCCACCGAGAAAAGACCGCTCGTGGACAAAACGCTGTCTTTGAGGGTTACGTCGGTGAGAATATAGTTGTTTGCGAAATAATCGTCGTTTGCGTATTCGTCGCACGCAGAGGTGTTGTGCTTGTCGTACGCTTTGCCGCTTGCGTCGGTGAAGGATGGCGCAAGATTGGCGGCGTTTCCTCTCAAATATCTGTTCGTGCCGACTTTGAGGATAAATTCTCTTGCGGTGTGCAATCTGCAACTGTCTATTGTTACGCGTATGCGTTCTTTTTGAGCGTTGACGGTGCCGGTTGCGTCAATCGAGCTTCTTCCGAACACTCTCATCGCGGTACGCCCGTTTTTGATACGGCAGTTGCGCACCGTCGCGTCGCACATAACTTCGAGCGTAGTACCTTTTTCGTTGAGAAGAGTAAGTTCGAGTTTGCTGTTGCCGTCGTCGTCTACGGAGTAGAGCGAATCGTCGTCGCAGCCCGCAAGAGTCAGATTGTCAAGCACGATTCCGTTTTTACGCACGAGGAAGGATATATTGTCTTGCGCCTTGACGGACGCAACGTCTATGCCGCCCATATTTGCCGCAACGAAGTTGAGCGGACCTTTGAAGAGCGCGTATGCAGGCACGGTGTCCGTAAGCGCGCCTCTCAAATTGGTGATATATTCCGCGCTTATAAAGTGTCCGTTGCCGAATACGTCGTTTTCAAACTCGAAACACACGTACACGTCGGGTTGTTCTTGTCCGAGGTTCGTGTAGTACTTATAATCGCTCGTTGTCTTTATCTTTTTGACGTGCGAGAGCAATTTTTGCGTGGTTTCCGTTTCGGAGTAGAGCGGGTTGCCCTGTTCGTCGGTAAGTTTTTCGCCGAGGTAAATATCCTCTTGCAAAACGATTTGTTTGCCGAGAGCGGTTGCCTTTTTCAGTTCGTCGTAATCTTTTACGTACGTGCCGTTCACCGCATTGAAAGTGAATGACGCCGGTTTCACGCCGAAGCGTTCGCCGTAAATCCACTCCGCCGTTACGGTGACTTCACCGGTGTCTTTGACGATGAATTTTACGCCGTTCGCCGTCGTTTCGACCGAAAGAACGGAATCGTTCGAGGACTTGAAAACTATGTTTTCAAACGGATATGCGATTTCTTCTTGCGACGTATCTTTGCCAAGAACGTTGTTGAAAAGTTTTGTTATATATTCCGCGGATACGATACTGCCGTTTTCGAACTTTTGGTTTGCGATTGCAAGTTTGCCGAGTCCGTGCGAGGCGGCGGTTTCGTTGAACATGAGGGAAGTGTACGGCTTTGTGACAATAAGGTTTCTCGTTATCGTTCCGCTCGATTTCACCGCGCCGTTTTCAATCTTTTGCCAATCGATATGCAATTTGGTTTTTCCGCTTGCGATTGCCGATATGAAGCAGTATTTGCCCGATTGTTCGCCTATTTGAGCAACCGTTTCGTCGGCTATGCGCCAGCTGAAACTCAAATCGTCGTCGGGGTCGGAAGACACGGAGAATTGAGTCGTCGTTTCGTCGAGCAACACAAGGTCGGCGTTGCCGTCCGAGTTTCCGAACGAGTACACCGAAAACGCGTAGTCGGCAAAGGACAGTTTGAAATAGTAGACGGAAGACGAGTTGATTCTTATCGTGTACAGCAAGCCTTCTATGGGGGAGTTGACCGCCTCCGACAAAGCGACGTCGATTGCGTACGCGCTGTCGCTTGCTCCGCTCAATTTGCGCACCGTATATTCCGCGTCTTTTGCGCCGGATATGCGAATATCGTTGGATTCCGCGTCTTTGCTGTCTATATACAGCGTAAAACTCGTCGTGCCCAAGGGCGCGGTTACGGTTGCGGTATCGTTTTTGTTTTTCGATGCTTCCCGACCGTTTATCATCACTTCGCCCGAGCGCGATACGTTCAGTTTTATCGTCTTTTCCACGTCGTTGCCGAAAGCGTCTTTGACGATTATCGACACTATGCCGTCCGTTTCGAAGTGAGCGTTGATTTTGCCGCTGACTTCGTTGATTTTGATTGCGTCGCCGTTTGCCGTCTTGTACGTTGCGCGCACGTTGGTTGCGGTTGAGGGATAAAAATCTCCCGACAAAACGTAAGAACCGGCGGTGATATTCGCTTTGAAATCCGTGTCGTCGCCATCGAGCAGGGTGATAGCGTTGCCTGCATTGTCCAATAG
>ULOK01001894.1_pt1 | contig 9454 bp, 14 predicted proteins | sample 1952501 | NCBI WGS metagenome assembly ULOK01 (sample SAMEA4835601, study PRJEB28245) | human gut metagenome | biome: gut microbiome; material: fecal sample | place: Denmark | collected 2008
TTCTCCAAATCTTCTTGATATTTAGCTGTCTTTGAATAGCCACAGGGCTTCATGAACTCAGGACAAAAGCCTCTATATACACACTCAGGCACACATTTGTCTACAAGTATTGGGTCAACTTCTTTTATAGCTTCTAATACTTGTTTCCATGCTTCCCTTGTTTCTACAGATGCACAACTACATAATCTCTTCCTTGAGATATTAATGATAGCCTGTGCATTAGCTGTCATATCCATGTCATTTAAAGCACCTTGGGGTAATTCATCCCTATTGTAACTATTACCTGCTCTATCACCTCTCTGGGTGTGAACAAACTTTTCACAACCTTCATGATGCCTTACTAAATGTGCAGTAACCCATTGTCTGATTTCTTCCCATGACCAATCATATTCTACCAATCTGATAGGACTGTGTTCAGCCAGCAGCATCTTTGCTTCCCATGAAGCAGAAGGCTCTTTATCAAGAAAAGCCTTTCCAATAGTCCTTCTTGCAGCATTTAAAGCTCTCTTCCAAGAAGTAACTTGAACTAATCTTACAATCTTACTCATCCAATATTACAATTTCATCAAAATCAACTTTCTTAGGAAAGTCCTGTCTTTTCACCTTTTCTATAATAGCTTCCTCAATTTGGGAATCTTCTGCATCTGGAGGTAATTCAACCTCATCATAATATGATATGGTTACACTCACAAACCTCTTATGTTTTACATCAAGAGGTGCATTCCAAGGTGCATCAGGAGTATCACTCCCTATAGGATAATCATAATTATTCATCTTTATTTTCTCCTTCTATCTTTTTCCATTTAAAACCATAAGCGGTATTCATTTTAACAAACTTTCCCCTTGAATTACTATAGAATCCTCCATTACAGCATCTTAGTATATTAACATTAGAATAGCCCAAGACCCTCTCAACTTCTCTTGAAGAATCCCAATTCCTTATAAATTCTCCAGATAAGCTATACTGAGCTATAGGTTCAGATTGAAAGGTAGATATTTTAGAATTATGATTCCCAAAGTTACAATTATATAAATTTGTACACCACTCTAAATTGTTAACTCTATTATCAGATGTTATTTCATTTATATGATTGACTTGAGGTAAGTTGTTAGGGTTTTCTAAGAAAGCTGTAGCTACTATTCTATGAACTAATAACTGCTTTAATTTACCATCTTTTGATAAATTTACTCTTAAATAGCCCTTCTTATCTGGAATTAATGTTAAAAATCTTTCATATTGATTTCTATAACAATTCATTCCAGAGTTCCAAACCCTTCTTGATAGACTTTTAATTCTTCCCAAAGTACTTACTTGGTATAATCCTTCATACCCTATAATATCTTTCCAAATCTCTTCCATTTTTTTTTTACTCAAAGATAAATAAAAGTTGTCAATAATACAATACTACTATAACTTTTTCATATTCCTTAACTTTTTAGCTTCTTTAATATTTGTAATCAGATTATTTTCCTTTATTAGTCGAGCTGCAATAACACTTTCAAGTTTTAATGGGATGCTAATATGTCTGCCTTTTTCATTAAGGTAGATAGCATGGTCTCCATTATGTCTGTCATAATAGAAACCATTGGCTACTACCACCCTAACAAACTCTCTATGTGTAAATTGCTTCATCACCAAAGTTCCTTAATCCTTCTGAAATCTTCACCCTGTGGTACTGGACAATCCTTTACCCACTCCATTTCCTTGATATTCCACAGTGACAAATCAATGTGCTCAGGAAGGAGAAGTTTCATATCAGCAAAGAGATTAAGTCTAAGTGATTTTCCCTTAATAAAATCAGATTTAGTTTCTTTAACCTCTTGCATCATATTATTCAGTTCCACAAACCTATCAATATCATTCTGGCTGTGTGGAGTCAAGACTATACCATCTGCATAAGCTAATATAGTTCTTACTCTATCCCAAGCAGCTATTGAAGTGTACACATATACCTTTGGAATATCTGTATAAACTTCACTAATAACTCGAATAGACCTTATTAATTCAGCTACTTTATTAGTATGAATCAAAGGTTCTCCTCCAGTTATCATTATCTCTTCATAGTCCCATCTATCCACTACTGGTAAAGATGAAAAATCCCATGAGTTATTACAACACATGGGACATTTGTTAGGACATTTAGTTGTTACTAATAACCTAAGTTTCTTATTCATGACATTACATCTTTATAAGTTACCACTTGCTCAGCCATAAGACCATTACAAGGTGGTACAATAACCTGCTCAATCCTTGTTACTTTATACAGATATGAACTACCATTGTATATACCATTACTCTTCAAGAGCATTTCTGCTTCTTGGGGATTAGTGGCTTTACACATGGCACATCCTTTACCTACACCAGTAACTTCATACTCCATAACCCAGAGTTGTAAAGCTCCATCAGGAGCACAACCTACATTTACCCTATCTCTGTTAGGGGTAATATCATTAGGTCCACAATAAATTCCTTGTCCTGCCATACTATCTATTATATCTATACATACTTTTTACTTTATCTGCTCTACCCATACTTCCATCATAGATAACATAAGTTTCACAAATTGAAGCATCAGGTCTAATAGTTCTCAAAGCAACTGAGATACCAGCTCTTGTTCTTCCTAAATAATAAGAATCATCAATGAATATCCAGTTCTTGCACAGCAACTTATCTTTGAATATAGCTGCTTCATTACCAAGTCTGATACCACCATTAGTGACAATTACTTCTTTAAAAGTTTCAGTCAATCTGTCACCATACATTGTCATAATGGCATTACCAAAGCCTCCACTAACAATTAATCCAGTATTGGCTAATTCTAAGGTTCTTCCAGCATCATTCATAAAGAAGTGAAGGAAATCCTCAAGTGTGCTTCTATCCCCTTTAATCATAAAGTCAAGAGCATTGAAGAATTCCTCTCCTTCTTTGTATTGTCTTAGAATGACACCTATCTTTTCATTCAATGTCATAATATATTCTTTGCATGAAGATGATACTTGACTATATCCCAATCTACATAAGGTCTCTCAGAAAGAGAATCTTGCTTCAATGGAACTCCTAAAGCTGCATCATCAATATAGATATGAGCATAAGGTTTAGGTGATGAAGTCCAATCTTTTTGAGTTGGGTTTTCATTTACACCAAATAAAGGAATATCATGTTTCTTGAACCAATCTATTGCATCTTGCAATCCATCACTTGGTAATTTTTCTGGTTCAGTCTTACCATAACCAAACTCCTCAGTTTCTTTTGCTCCATCTAATTGATGACTCCTCATAGTAAACAGTATAATCTTATGACCTTTATCAGTCAATTCTTTTAAGACTTCTGCTGCTCCTATCTCCTTTCCTACATATGGGAACTCATGTGTAACACAAGTTCCATCAAAATCTACTGCTATAATCATACTTTACAAGTTTTATTCTGATTATCCATCCACATTACTGTCATAATGGCATAATTAGCCATATCAAGCAATGTGTCTCTAATAGATTCATCTTGTACCATAGCCTTCTTTTGAACCAGAGACTCAATTCTATTCATCTTATCTCCAATCCTTACTACTGATGCCACCAGACCAAACTTATCCAAAGACTTGTCAAAGGAATTACCATAATCATGATTTTTCCTAACATAAGTAGAAATCATTCCTTTTGCTATCTCTTTAAAGTGATTAGCTGATTCTGGCAACTTATTCTCCTCTGCTGCTTTTATCATTTCCTCCATTCTTTTCCCAATCTTTTAAAGTTACAAACTTGTCAAGGAATTGCCTCTTATCCCTGACATAATAATGACCATTCTTGAGGCTTATATAAAGAACTGCATCTATCCATTCACCACTATCAGTGTCTTTCATCTTTACTATACCTTTAGCATAGTATTGATTTTTGGTTTTAGGATAGACATAGATTCTCTCTTTTTCTTTGCAGTTTATCAAGTGGGCAAGGTAGATAGCACCACAAAGTACTCCTACCACTACCACTGTTAAAACAAAAACTTGCCAAATTTCCATATCAATGAATCCAATGGTCTGCTGCATCTCCCTCAGCAGGAAGTTCAACTTTCCTACAAAAGAATGCTCCAGCCCTTTTCATACAATCTTTTAAAACTTCTGTCATTTCATCTGCTATCTCTTCTGGAACCTCTATATTCCATTCATCATGTGCTGGAATACATAACTTTACCTTGAATAACAAATCATGCTCTACAAGATATTCCCATAAGAAGATAGATGCAGTCTTGAACATAGTAGCACCACATCCTTGACAAGGATAATTGATTGCTTGTTTTTCAGATGCAGACTTCCTCTTGAAGAAGTGTCTTACAGGATGTACATACACATCAGCTATATTTACATAAGCCTCTCTGATAGTATCTTTTCCTGCTTTCTTGGTTGTATAATGATATACTCCCACCATAGAATTAAAGTTGTCTCCTCTGGCAAATCTTTGATATAACTCATTCTTCACTTGTTTAGGAAGCAACTTATTCTCTTTACCTTTATAAGGTTTATAGGTAGCCCAATACTCTTGATTGAACCTTGCTTTTATACCCATTAATATGTCATAATCATAGATATAAGCCTTTCTTCCACTTGAAAAGTCAGTAATGATATATCCATGCTCCATGACAAACTTTCTCTGTCTGTCTTGATACACTTTCATACCTTTAAAACCTTTCATGTAGTTATTATAAATCTTGTTGGCTTCTACAAGAGGAATACCCTTATTACCATGAATAGTGTTAGCATCACCACCATAATTAATGGCAAATTCAACACCCTTAGCTTCACTTCTCCAATGTTTGAACTTATACTTTACTTCTTCTATAGGACAATTTCCTATTATCTCAGGATAAGACATCTTGGCTACCAGAGAATGAATATCACCACAACCATTATTGAACAAATCAATCATAGCTGGGTCATTGGTTACATCTGCAATGATTCTTGATTCTTGCCCACTATAGTCACAAGAAATCCATTTCATTCCTTTTCCTGCAACAAAGCAAGCTCTTGTCTCACTGTCAGATGGAAAGTTCTGAAAGTTAAGATACTCAATATTGTTTGATTTATCCTTACCTCCTGAACTTAATCTTCCTGTATCTGTTCCCAACTGATTAAAGTTAGTATGTAACCTTCCACTCTTTTCATTTATCTGGTTAATTACATTCTGACCATAAGTAGAAGTAACCTTCTTTGCTGCCTTATATTGTAGATACAAATATGCAATGGTAGATTTATCTTGTTGAGGTTCAATTACTTTTGCCTCAATACTATCCTTCCATTCACCAGTATCCTTATCTTTAGCTAACAAATCAAAACCTAATGATTTGAATAATGGAATTACCTGTTTAGGACTATCCCAATTAATCAAACATTGAATCTTGTTTTGAAAGCCAAGAAATAGGTCTCCTTGAAGGTCTTCCTTTATGTACTTGGTACTTAACCTTGCATCAATAGGAATTTTCCATGCTTCACAATAACCCCTCTTTTGCCCTTTAATGTCTGCTTCTGGGCATCTCTCACCCTTCATCTTTTTCCTTGCTTTCTCAAGGTCATCAGGGTCATCCCATCCTTCTATCTGCAAGTAATGATAAGCATAATTCTCTCCTTTAGCTGAGTTAATAACCCAATTACTAAGTGCATCCTCAAATACTTTGACAGTGAAATTATCAAGAAGCATTTTTCTTTCCCACTTACTTCTGTCTAATAACACACCACAATATTCAGTATATGCAACCCAAGGAACAGACTTATTCTCATACACAAGAGCTGTAACTAATCCTCTCTTCTGGAGTTCTTTTTCCTGTGCATCCATTATCTTCTCCAGATATTTCACATCATTTGCACCATACTCAATAACATCTTCTGAAAGACCAGCCCACATCACCTTTCCACGAACAGTCTTATCCAGCTCAACACCAAGATAATTTTGACCTGCTGCTTTTAAAGCCATAGAATGAATACCAGCAGGAAAGCCCATATACATAAGTTTCTCTGCCAAGAAACCATCATAAACCTGTTTTACAACTACTCTTTGATGGAATAAAAACTTCAAGTCAAACTTGATATTCCAACCAATAAATAGTCTATCAGATTCAAGATAGTCTTTAAAGAAACTTAGGCTTACAGTAGTTATATCAATTACTACTTGAAACTCATAACACCCCAACTGGAGCATTATGAGTTCTTTTGTATAAGGGTCAAACCCTCTGGTTTCAGTATCTAAGCCAACCTTTCTCAAAGGCTTGAGCATGTGTAATGCAGCTTGTGGAGATATTATCTCATACTTGTCAGATTCAGGTAGTATTTGTTGAGTTACTACATAAATCATATATTCACTATTGCATCAATTAACTCTTGCTCTTCTTTTGGTGTGACTTCAAAGGTAATAGCATAACCCTGTCCCATTACATGGTCTATAGATTTAACTACTGCCTCAGCTTCTTCAAGATATTCTCCCTCAACTATCATTGGACCACCTGATGGGTCTATGAACTTTTTCTTCTTATCTGTCAAACCACTCCTCATAGTATATGTGGAAGTCTTTAACATATAAGTGTGTGACTCACTGCCATCTGGCTTAACTAATCTCCTAAGATAGTTGTGTTCCTCTCCTCTTGATTTTAACTCTATTAAGTCTTTCATACCATTGAATATGCTACTAATTCATCAAAATTCAGTACATACCTATACTTCTGAAAGAAAGTATTTCCAATAATACCATGTAAGTTAATACCAAACTCTTGCCTGATATTACCAAATGCTTGACTCAAGTCTACTACTTGGAAATCATCCTCATAGCTCTGACTTCTATATCCTACATTCATTCTTACATACTTAGATTCTTGGATAGTACCCTCTATTCCAAAATGACCTCCACTCTCTCCAGTCTCTTCATAAGATAATCCTTCCAGAGCTGCTTCATTAATTGAAGAATAAGATGCACCAGTATCAAGAAGGAAGTTCAGTTTCCTGCCATTATTCATAAATGTGACAATTGGCAGTTCAACCAAATCCATAGACTCTCTAAATGAAATCTTTCCTACTTTAGGGTCTATTTTCCTTCTATTCATTATTAGATTAACAACTCCAGCAATAATGGCTACACAAGCCAGTACCACTATCATTGCTACAGTTTTCCATACAAACTCCATGTTTCATGTTTTTTTTTTAGTGATTACTTTCCTGTACTACCAATACCACCCCTACCTTCATTTCCAAGGAAATCCACAGGCTCCAGAAGTGGTTTAGATGATAATAGCCATTTTATCTTCTGCCATACAGTAGCAAACTGAGATAATTTAACCTCAAACTGACATACTCTTGTGCCTTTAGGAATTGTTACAGCCTTAAAAGCATATAATGGTGCTCTCCATTCATCAGTATCACCATTATAAATGGTATCAATGAATCCAAGACCATTAGCAATAGTTACTCCTAACTTACTTGGAGCACTGCTTCTGCTATAAACTTTAGCTACAATTCCCTTAGGAAGTTCAGTTGCAATACCTAATTTTGCAACATAGACTTCACCTTTCTTCAAGGTTACATCTTCTGCCAGACATAAGTCAAAACAATCTGATTTATCCTCTCCTGTTCTCACAGGAAAACAACCTTTTGTTATTTCTTTTACTTTTATTTTCATAATGATTTCAACAAATCTTCTTTGGTTTTAAACACATACTTTTCCTCAAACTTAACTCCTCCATCAGCAGATGCTATATCACTTGAATAGTAAATATGCTCACCTTGATACACATCAAGAGAGTAATGTACTCCCATGATTTTTATGGGAACTGCCCTGTTATTGTGCATAACAAAGGCAGCATCTCCCATACTATATTTAGTTTCAATCTTCATACTATAAACATTTACTATAGCCACAGTCCTTACAGTGAATACAACCACCTTCTCTTACAAGAGTTCCACCACAATCAGGACATACTTCTCCCTTGATTTCTTCATTGGGAATATACTTACTAAGCACTCTACACATAGCTGAACTGAATGAAGATATATTGTCATTAACCTTCTTTGCAGTCTTGACAATATACTTAATATTCACTCCATGTCTCAATAACATAGAAGAATACAAAGTAGCTGCATTCTCTTCAACATTTTCATTAGCCAACTCAAGATTGTCTATATGGAATATATCTGATGTAAAGCTATAGTGCATCTTACTTACCTTGGTTATAATACCCTTATGAGGCTTGAAACTAATAGGATTCCTTGGTCTGAATGCAAAGATTTCATAGGGCTTGCCCTCCAACATACCAACCAAGATAATAAACTGTTCACCTTTTGCTTTAATCAAATAAGCATCAGCTTCAAGTTCTTTTGGTCTCTTAGGAGCCTGCCTGTCAGTAATAGTTGTAGGTTTCTCAACCTTAGTTAATACACCTTCTCTACAACCATCCCTATAAATGGTAATACCTTTCAATCCTTGTTTCCAAGATTCAATATAGATGTCAGCAATCTCTTCTTCTGTAGTTTCCTTAGCCAGATTGACTGTACTACTGATACTATGGGTGATATATTTCTGAACTACTCCTTGCAGCTTGACTCTCTGTCTCCAATCAATCTCTGGTGCAGTAGAGCCATAATAAGGACTTTCCTTCCATACTTCATGCCACACTCCAACAGACCAATCATTGACTTCCTCTTCACTATAATTCAAGGTAGTTACAGCCCATTTCTTCAAGTTAGGATGGACTACAGTAAACAAGGTATATTTCTCACCTACCTTATCTACATAATCCACTCTATCCTTAGCATCCATACATTTCCTCTTTCTTTGATAGAAAGGCATGAATACAGGTTCTATACCACTACTTGTACCAGCCATAATACTTACAGTTCCAGTAGGAGCTACAGTTGACCAACTGATGTTTCTTCTACCATATTTGAGTATTCTTGTGCATTCAGATGGAAAATCCTTAGCTAATTTTTTATACCATAGATTACCTCCTTCATATCCCACATTTTCAAACTCAACTGGTGTATTGCAAACAGGGAATTTACCTCTTTCAACAGCCATATCAATATTACTATCAAGCTGACCTTTGAACATAATCTTCATCAGTTGTTCAACTTTCTGAATACCTTCATCAGAGTCATACTTTAAGCCTAACATAGCTATTGCATCAGCAAGTCCAGTGAATCCAAGACCAGCTCTTCTTCCTTGAATTGCAGTTTCCTTGATTTTACTCCATAGCTTGAACTCAGTATCATCAGTATCATTCTTTACTGTATCAATAATCTTATCAACAGCTTCAATCTCCAAATCAACCAAATCATCAGCCAATCTCATAGCCTCATAAGAGTGCATGTAGAGTAACTCTTCATCAATGTGAGCCTTATCTGTAAATGGGTCTACAACATAGCTACTTAGATTAATATGAATCAACCTGCAACTATCAAATGGACCCATTGGTATTTCCAAAGTA
>ULOK01002403.1_pt1 | contig 9330 bp, 7 predicted proteins | sample 1952501 | NCBI WGS metagenome assembly ULOK01 (sample SAMEA4835601, study PRJEB28245) | human gut metagenome | biome: gut microbiome; material: fecal sample | place: Denmark | collected 2008
TATTATATATAGTGTATATCCAAATCTTGTTTATTCTCATGTTAACGTAGTGTCAGGGCTATGGTTTGTCCTTTCACTATCCGGCTACCGCTTGCTATGGACTGGTTCCTCACCCGTCCTACGCCGTTTAGCCTTACTTTCAGTCCTTTACTCTCTAAAAGGTAGACAGCATCTTTCGCTCCCATACCTACCACGCTGGGCACGGTGCCCGAGGCCGGTTCCTGGTCTTGCAGGATGACTGCCGACGGAGCTGCTTGTGTATGCCCCCACTGTTCCTTTTTCTTTTGTCCGGCGAACTGTTTCTGAACGGGCACTTTCAAATCATTCAGTACAAGGAGTGCTTCGTTCATCTCTCCGGCTTTCACGGGAGGAATCACATTGGTGGTACTGTCTATGGCACTGCGTATGTCAAAACGCAGGTCTTTGGCATAAACTCTTTCTGCTATTTTCCCGAAGACACTACCTGCCATCAGACCGCCTGAAGCTGGTAACCCAGGCTTCTGGATGGAAACGATGCAACTGTATTTGGGTGCTTCCGAGGGGAAATATCCGCAGAAACTTACAAGGTAGTTCACCCGTCCCGACTTATATCCGGCGGCTCCTTGTGAAATCTGTGCCGTACCCGTCTTGCCCGATACGGAGAACTGTTTGCTGCCGGCAGGTTTTGCCAATCCTTGCGATACCACTTTCCGAAGGATTTCGCGGATTTGTGTCAGGGTATGGTCGGAGCATATCTTGGGATTGATTACTTCCGTAGGATATTCTTTCACTACCTCACCGTCCTTTACCGCTGCTTTCACAAATTTGGGGCGTACCATGACCCCGTTGTTGGCTATGGCATTGTAGAAGGTCAGTATGTTTATGGGAGGTACCTGGGTTTCGTAACCGATACTCATCCACGGCAAAGTCGTTTTGGCAAAATAACGCTCTTTAGGCCCTTTGATGTTGGGTTTCCCTTCACCGGGTATTTGCAGATGAAGCGGCTGGTCGATGCTCATGCGCTTCAAACCGTCCACGAACTTCTGCGGATTATCCTTGTAGTGCTTGTCGATGAGGTAGGAGACACCCACATTGGAAGAAACTTCCAGAATACGTGTCACATCTATCTTTCCGTAACCTCCCCGGTGCCAGTTGTGGTCCCTCATCTTGCTGCCGTACATATTCATAATACCGTTGCCCGTGTCTACCTCGGTATCCGGGGTTATCTTGCCATCTTCCAGTGCCACCATAATGGAGGCTGTCTTGAAGGTGGAGCCCGGTTCCAACATATCGCTGATGGCATTACTGTTCATTTCGTAGTAATTGCCGTCTCCGGCTTTCATCATGTTGACAATGGCCTTTACTTCTCCGGTAGCCACTTCCATCAGTACGGCTACCCCGACATTGGCATTGATTTCCTTCAACTTGTCTACCAGGGCTTTTTCGCAGATGTCCTGCATGCCTACGTCGAGGGTGGATATGATGTCACAACCGTCTACCGGGGGAAGGTCTACGATATTCAGGTATTTATTCATCACCTTCTGACGGTGGGTAATACCGTTCCGTCCTTTCAGCAGGGTGTCGAAGGCCAGTTCAATGCCGTTACGGGCTCCCATGGCTGTATCGGCATAGAGACGGCCCAGGGTTTGGGCTGCCAAAGAACCGAACGGCTTTTTACGCTGGTTGTATATCTGTTCGTGGAACCCGCCTCTGTACTTGTTCATCTTGAATACGGGTAACCGCTTGGCTTCCTTATACTGAATGTAAGAGATGCGCCGGTTGCGGTTGGGAAGAATGTTGTAGTTCCGGCTCTTCATCTCCCGCCCCTTGCGCAGATGGCTTTTGAAGGTGGCGGCACTGATGTCCGGAAAAATCTGATGAAGCCCGATACAGATGGAATCGAAATTGGCTTTCCAGATAGAATCCTTGCGCTGCTGGTCCTTTTTGCGGCGCTTCTCGTCCCTTTCGCCGGACATGAAGTCCATATATATTTTATATTCCGGCAGCGAACTTGCCATCAGTTTGCCATCCGAGGACAGGATATTTCCCCGGTTGGGCTTCACCGTTACATTCTCTTTTACGAAGCGGTCGGCTACATCGTGCCAGTACTGTCGCTCGGCAAACATAATCATGGCGCCTTTCACAACAATAGCTATCCCCACCAACCCCATGAGTAGGACGACGAAGAAGTAACGGGTCATTATGTTTTTTTTATTTACAGCCAATGTTATTTACGATTTAACGATTTACGATGTACTATTGAAATTACTTTAATCCTCAATTCTCCATTATTTTAGTAAGTACGGTGGATTAGTGGAAGTCTGCAAATCGCTTTCTTTGGTGGCGATGTATTCCTCGATGCGCGATTGGCGGCTCCGCTCCATCAATTCCGAACTGCGTGTCAGGGCATCGTACTTGATGTCTATCAGCTCTTTTTTAAGATTGTCTATCTCTATCAGTTGCAGTTGGCATTCGTAACGGTTGTTGATGTAAATAATGATAAGCACCATGATAAGGAACAACAATCCGGCTTGGCGGCGGAAAAAGTCTGTGGCCAGAATGTCGCCTCCGATGATGTTCTTCAGTGAGGTGCGTTTTTTCACCTTTTCCGTATTCTTTTCTTCTTGCTTCTTTTCCATTGCTAGTCACTAATCATTCATTACTCTTTCTGCAATTCTCAGCTTGGCGCTGCGCGAGCGCGGATTGCGCTCTATCTCTTCCTCGTCCGGTACAATCACTTTGTTGTTGACTAGCCGGAACGGGGTCAATACGTTCCCGAAAAAATCTTTTTCGGCCTTGCCTTCCACGTTGCCGGTTTTCATGATATTCTTCACCATACGGTCTTCCAGGGAGTGATAGGTTATCACCACCAGGCGGCCTCCCGGCTTTAGCGCTTCTGTTGCCGCATACAGCATTTCTTTCAGTGCTTCCATTTCCTGGTTTACCTCAATGCGCAATGCCTGGAATACTTTTGCCAGTTCTTTCTTCTCGCGTTCGCGGCCGAAGAGTGGTTTGACGATTTCCAGAAATTCGCCGATGGTGGCAATTCTCTGCGTAGCCCGTGCCTTAACGATGACAGATGCCAGTTTCCGGCTGTTCTTCAGCTCGCCGTACAGATAAAAAATATCGGCCAGCTTTTCTTCTTCGTAGGTATTCACGATGTCGGCAGCGGTTAGGCCGGCACGCTTGTTCATACGCATATCCAGTGCCCCGTCGAAGCGGAAGGAGAATCCCCGTTCGCTGTCATCAAAGTGATGGGAAGATACGCCGAGGTCGGCAAGTATGGCATCCACTTTTTCGATGCCGTGATAGCGTAGGAAGTTGTGCAGGTAGCGGAAGTTGCTGCGTACGAATGTAAAATGCGGGTTGTTCACAATGTTACGTTCCGCATCCTCGTCCTGGTCGAAGCTCAGCAGCCGGCCGCCGTCTTCCAGGCGGGACAGTATCTCGCGCGAATGTCCTCCTCCACCAAACGTTACGTCTACATACGTGCCGTCCGGACGGATGTTCATTGCATCTACGCTCGGCATCAGCAATACGGGGATGTGATATGTTGTTTCTTCTTTCATCATCTGTTGTTTATAGCTTATTTTCGTCACAACAAATATTTTCGTCTCCCAGCAGTTCTTCAAGAGCCTCGCTGAACTCGTCGGGGTTCATGAATGGTTGGTCGGCACGTTCCTTAGCCCAGATTTCTATTGTGTTGTCCACACCAATGAAGCGGACATCACTTTGTATACCCGCCATTTGCAGGTAACGTTTTGGGAGCAGGATGCGTCCGTTCCCGTCAGGGGTCATAACTTCCGCGTCACTTACGAACTGGCGGAAAATCATTTGTTGTTTGGCGTTCCATTTATTCAGCCGGCAGCGAAGTTGGTTTTGAGTGGCAAACCATACACTTTCCGGGTAGAGCACCAGGCAATCCTGATACACGTCCTTACGCAACACGAGTCTTTCTTCAGAAGCGGCTTGCAGCTGTTTCCGGAAGGTGGCCGGGATGAAAACTCTTCCTTTTGCATCCGCCTTAGCCTCGATATTACCTAAAAATTGTATCATTTCTCACCTTATTATAATAAGCGACGGTAAAAATACACATTTCCCCACAATTCCCCACAATCTTTTAACTAAAATCTTAGGAAGAAGTTTTCAACACCTTGTTGATAGCTTATCCATTTGATAATGAAGCTGCTTTTGAAACGCTTTGCTGGTGGGGGATTCGTGTAGTCTCTTTTGAAAAGATTCGGTTGAGGATGACGGTCTTTGGTTTGAAAGTCGCTTGTTGGTGGAATGGTGTCTTGGGTGGGAAACTTCTTTCCCAGCTTTGCGGATATCTAAACCAAGACTTGGTTTCTCTATCCCCAGGCTTGGTTTGGAAAAACCAAAGTTTGGGATAAAGCTCTTTCTTAACTCTTTCTTGTTTTAGTATTAACTTCTGAAACTTTTTTTGTTAACTTCCCGTCTATTTTGTGAACGTTACTACTTACCGGAAGATGATGGGAGGGAGGAGTGATAATATTCCCCCTGGAGTGGTTGATTATTACATTCATCCACAGAATCCAGGGGGGATAAATGTTTTTTTACTGTATGCTGTTCAGCAAGTCTAGCTTGCCCTCGTTCACCAGTTTTAGAATGAGTTCGCCAAACAATGTGTTTTGCCATGCAAACCAGGCGCGGGTGAACTTGGCGGGATTGTCTTTGTGGAAAGACTCGTGCATAAAGCCGGTTCCGGCTTCTGTATCCATCAACATCTTCACGCAAGTTTTAATCTCTTCATCGTTCTGGCTTGTGAAGGCTTTCATCATGATGCTCATCGGCCAAATCATGTCGTAGCCGATGTGCGGACCTCCAATGCCTTCGCCTGCCGTACCTTTGAAGAAGTATGGGTTATCCTCGCTCCATACGAAACGACGGGTGTTCTGGTAAATAGGATCGTTGATGTCCACATCGCCCAGATAGGGCAGTGCGATAAGGCTCGGTACATTGGCGTCGTCCATCAGAAGGTGGTTGCCGAAACCGTCTACCTCGAAGGCATAGATGGTGCCGTATTTGGGATGGTTGTAGGTAGCGTATTTTCGTAGGGCGGTTTCTACTTCTCCGGCCAGGTCGGTACATTCTTTTGCAAGCTCCGGGCGGTTATTGACTTCAGTCAGAATCTCGGCTGCCTTACGCAGCGAAGATACGGCGAAGAAGTTGGAGGGTATCAGGAATTGGAAGGTGGTGGCGTCATCGGAAGGGCGGAAAGAAGATGCAATCAGTCCGACCGGTTTCACCGGATTGCCCCAGCCGTCGTTGGTCATCGTGTCCAGTGCGCGTTCAGTTACCCGCTGGAAATGGTAGGAACCGCGTCCGTCACGGCGCTGTTGGTCGCGGAAGGTGGTCAGGATGTTTTGGATTGCTTTTATCCACTCGGCATCGAAGATGCTTGTATCACCGGTCGTTTTCCAGTAATGGTAGGCAAGGCGTAGCGGATAACACAGTGAATCGATTTCCCATTTACGCTCGTGCACCTCGTCGTTCATGTCGGTAAGGTCGGTTTTCCAGTGTCCGTCGGGGATGGGGCCGTCGTTGAAGGCGTTGGCAAACGGGTCTACATTAATCAGCTTGAATTGGCGGTTGATGACTCCTGCAAGCATCGTCTTCAGTTCCTTGTCTTCATTGGCCAGCTGTACGTAGGGCCACACCTGCGCACCTGAGTCGCGGAGCCACATGGCATGGATATCTCCGGTGTAGACAAATGTGTCGGGCTTCCCGTCTTTCTTGTCCTTGCGGAAATGGACGGTGGTGTCCAGCGTGTTGGGAAAGCAGTTAGTGAACATCCATGACAGCTTCTGATTTTTCAGCAGCTGCTGTATCCGTTGAATTTGTTCTTCTACGGCTTTGGAACGGAACAGTCGTTTTGATTCTACCGGTCGGTTGTCTTTCTTGATAGCGTCGGAGGCGCATACGTGGTTACTCATGGCCGGCTGTACGGCAAAACCGGCAGGAGTAGCCATTGTCATTGCTGCAAATGTGCAGGCTGTAATGATTGTCTGTTTCTTCATGTTGTTTATTAATTACTCGGTTTTTCTTTAGGTATCTTGGTTTGTGTCCCATGATTGCCCAAAGATAAGCATATTTACTTTTTTATCCGGCCAATTAATAAACAATTCTTAGGTTGCCGTATTCTCTTATCTGAAATCTTTCAGGTCCTGCTGCAGTTTCTGGCGGGTAAAGAAGATGCGGCTCTTTACTGTTCCAAGTGGGAGGTTCAGCTTTTCTGCGATTTCACGGTACTTGAAACCGGAGACATGCATGGAGAAAGGTATCTTGTACTCACGTGGCAAGGCATTGACAATGCGGTGCATTTCCTTCAGGTCGTAGGCGCCTTCTGTGCTGTCGAGTGTGAGGTCATGCGGCGTGTTCAGATGATAGAGATTGTCTGTGGTATCTACAAATGTCTGGTCACGTACCACTTTACGGTAATTGTTGATGAAAATATTACGCATGATGGTATATATCCATCCTTTAAAGTTGGTATCAGGTGTGTACTTCTCTTCATTGTCCAGAGCTTTCAGGGATGTCTCTTGAAGCAGGTCGTTGGCCTCTTCGCGGTCGGAGGTTAATTTATATGCAAAGCGTAATAAGTCGTTTTGAACTCCGAGTAGGTCTTGGGTAAATGTTCTATTATTCATAATGGATGTTTTTTAAATTATTGTTCGTTTTATTGATGATGCAAAGCTACGGATGATTTCTCTTTTTGATAGACGGAAATCAAACTCTCTTTGGGGTAAAATCTAACAATTGGCAGTTTTCGGGTGGCTTTGGTTAGCTTTCAGTGCCTCGGATAGGTGGAAAAGTGGGATGTAGCCAGAGATTGCTATCCTGATTTTTGTAAATAATATTGTCGCAAAGCGTAACGGCTTGAATGAGTTTGTGTACGAAATACAAGGGGCGAGACCATGAAAGGCAGACGCGGGATTGTCCCGGCCTGCCTTTCTCTCTTTTGATACAGCTAAAATCTGTACTCTTCTTAATTTATGGAAATCACTGGTTTTATATGCTGAGTGCTTAAACAAAATCCTTCAAGTCTTGTTGTAGTTTTTGGCGGGTGAAGTAAATGCGGCTCTTTACCGTGCCTAAGGGCAACCCTAGCTTCTCTGCAATTTCGCGGTATTTGAAGCCGGAGACATGCATGGAGAAGGGAATCTTGTACTCCCGTGGAAGGGCGTTGACAATGCGGTGCATCTCTTTCAGGTCATATGCGCTTTCTGTGCTTTCAAAAGCGGCGTCGCGCGGCAGGTTCAGGTGATAGAGATTGTCCGTGGTATCCACGAAAGTCTGGTCACGCACCACTTTGCGGTAATTGTTGATGAAGATATTGCGCATGATGGTGTATATCCATCCTTTGAAATTAGTATCGGGCGTATACTTCTCTTCGTTATCCAGAGCTTTCAGGGATGTTTCCTGCAAGAGGTCGTTGGCTTCTTCACGGTCGGAAGTAAGTTTGTATGCAAAACGCAATAAATCGTCTTGAACTCCGAGCAGGTCTTTTTTAAATGTTATATTGTTCATATGTGCTATGTTTTTTTTCGTTAATCTTGATATTGCAAGTTTACGGAAGTTTTCTCTTTCAGGCAGACGGATTTCAAACACACTTTAGGGGAAAAACTATCAATTGACAGTTTTTAGGTGCTATTTGATAGATTTCGGGTGCAGTTTTCTGTCATTTTTTTGCGATTAATTAAAAAGATGAGTTAATTTTGCGCATTCATTTCATCAAAAGAAGAATGGCTGACGACTCTTTATTTTTGATTGACATAGACAAGATACTTCGGGAAAAGGCTCCGAAGCAGTCTAAGTATATCCCCAAGTTCGTGGTTTCTTATTTGAAGCATATCGTTCATCAAGAGGAATTGAATGTCTTTTTGCGGGAGTCGAAAGATAAAGTCGGTGTGGATTTCCTGAAAGCTTGTCTGGAGTTCCTTGATGCCAATATTGTGGTAAAGGGGGAGGAAAATCTGCCTAAAGAAGGGCTTTATACTTTTGTGTCCAACCATCCCCTGGGTGGGCAGGATGGAGTGGCGTTGGGTTATGTCCTGGGCTCCTTTTATGGTGGCAAGGTGAAATATATGGTCAACGACCTGCTGATGAACCTGCACGGACTGGCGCCGCTTTGCATCCCCATCAACAAGACGGGAAAGCAGGCCAAAGACTTCCCGAGAATGGTGGAGGCGGGATTTGCTTCGGACAATCAGCTCATCATGTTTCCCGCAGGGCTTTGTTCGCGTAGGCAAAATGGGGTCATCCGTGACTTGGATTGGAAAAAGACCTTTATCGTGAAGAGTGTCGAAGCCCACCGTGATGTCGTTCCTATCCACTTCGAGGGGCGGAATTCCAACTTCTTTTATAATCTTGCCAATCTTTGTAAGATATTGGGTATCAAGTTCAATATCGCCATGCTTTACCTGGCAGATGAAATGCTGAAGAATCGTCATAAAACATTTACCATCACCATAGGGAAGCCTATCCCCTGGCAAACTTTCGACAAATCGAAAAGCCCGGCCGGATGGGCGCAATATGTGAAGGATATTGTATATAAATTGTAGAGAGACCGTATTTATATTAAAGAAGAACTACTAACAGAAAAATATGGAAGATGTTATTGCACCGATAAGCAAGGAGCTGTTGAAAGCGGAGTTGACTGAGGAAAAGCGTCTGCGCATGACCAATAGAAGTCATAATCAGATATATATCATTACTGCCCAAGACTCTCCGAATACAATGAAGGAGATCGGCCGTTTGCGCGAGATTGCATTCCGTGCTGCGGGAGGAGGAACGGGCAAGTCTATGGATATTGATGAATATGACATCATGGACAACCCGTACAAGCAGTTGATTGTCTGGAATCCGGAAGCAGAAGAAATTTTGGGTGGATACCGTTATATCTTAGGTACGGATGTGCGTTTTGATGAACATGGTGCCCCTATTCTGGCAACTGCCCATATGTTTAACTTTTCGGATAAGTTTTTGAAGGACTATCTTCCTACGACCATCGAGTTAGGACGTTCGTTCGTTACGTTGGAGTATCAGTCTACGCGTGCAGACAGTAAAGGTCTGTTTGCGTTGGATAATCTGTGGGATGGTTTGGGCGCACTGACCGTAGTCATGCCCAATGTGAAGTATTTCTTCGGAAAGGTGACTATGTATCCCAGCTATCATCGTCAGAGCCGTGATAAGATTCTTTATTTCCTTCGGAAACATTTTGCGGATAAGGACAACCTGATTACTCCGATGAAACCGTTGCTTCTGGAGTCGGACGAGAATGAATTGGATGCTCTATTCTGTAAAGACTCTTTTAAGGAAGACTATAAG
>ULOK01043947.1_pt1 | contig 9132 bp, 5 predicted proteins | sample 1952501 | NCBI WGS metagenome assembly ULOK01 (sample SAMEA4835601, study PRJEB28245) | human gut metagenome | biome: gut microbiome; material: fecal sample | place: Denmark | collected 2008
CCTTCACACCGATGCCGGGGGTCATCTGCAGGGCGATGTCTTCGAGTGTCATGGTCGCGGGGACTCTTTTGCGGGAGATAAAGGTAGTGATTTCCGGGCGAAGACGGATGGGTTGGAGGCGGAAAATGCGTAAAGTTGCGAATAAGTTTTGCAGATATCGGAAAAGTGTGTATATTTGCGAACCGAAACGACCCGGAGCCGCCCCGAGGGGAGCCCGAGCGATATCCGGAGGGGGCCTGAGAAGGAGCCAAGGGGGCTGAGAAAGTCCCGGAGGTGCTGGAGAAGGTGCCTGGGGGCTTGAGAGGGTCCTGGAGGTGCTGGAGGGAAAAGCTGAAGGGGGCGTTTCGAGAAAGAAATGGTCTGATGGCCGAGTGGCTAGGCAAAGGTCTGCAAAACCTTGTACAGCGGTTCGAATCCGCTTCAGACCTCACAGAAACCGCGTTGTAGATAGCTGCAACGCGGTTTCTGTTTTGTTTTGTCATACATTTGTCATACATAGAGATACAAAGTTATTTTTGACGTAATCTGTGGTAATAATCGTGCATATTGCACTATTATCTAAACATCTGGCATATTAGTTGAGATTTTTTCGGTAAACATTGCGGTATTGAAAACTAATTCATATCTTTGCAAAGTAGCCTTGTTATAATAATTTTCTGCTTGTTATGATTGAGTCATTAAGCGTCACAAACTTTTACTGTTTTAAGGAGAGAACAACTCTTCTATTTACGGCAGGTAAGGAGCGTAATAGGTCTCTTGATAATACCTATTGTGGATTTTCGACTCAAAATAAGGTAAATATACTGAAATTAGTATATGTATTAGGTAATAATGGAGCAGGAAAGAGTAAAATTTTATCTGCCCTTAGTGCGTTAAAATATCTTGTAATATATTCTCGAGAGCGAAAGGATGAATCATTAAGATATAGGCCTTTTGCCTTTGATGAGACTTGTCTGCATACTCCATCTGTTATCGAGATTGTTTATCATATTGATAATTGTCGATATTATTATATGATAAAGTGGGATAAGTCGATTATATGGGAGGAGAGATTGCAAGAAATAAAATCTGCGCGTACAAGAGTAGACTTATTTTATCGTTGGTACGATAAAAATTCCGATGTCGCTCAAATTGATTTTAAACCTCAAATGAGGATTAGTGATAATGAGAGTTATATTATCACTTCTTCTTTGTTGAAGAATAATTCAGTTATTAGTGTCGTTGCTACAACGAATATTTCTCATCCATTATTGAATACTCAATATGCCTTTTTTGCAGAGGGATTTGAGATAATGGATTTGAATGATGTGGATTTGAATGAAGAATTACCGGATGAAAAAACAGACCATAATAAATTATTAAAAAGAGTTATATGTGTTTTTTTGCACTCGGTAGATACAAATATAATGACTTATGAGAAGTTGAAGATCGAAGTGGATTATCCATCTGAGCTCTTACAGCATATGAAGTCATTACCGGAAAAAGAACAATCTCATTTGAGGGCAATGTTACGGATGGATGAAGAAAAGCATACTATTAATACATTTCATCGATTAGGAAAAAATGCAGAAACAAGGAGAGGTCGATTACCTCTTTCCGAACAATCTGATGGAACAAAAGAAATTCTTCGTCTTCTAGTTGTCCTTAATGAGGCTATTGCTCGTAAGAAAACGATTATATTGGATGATTATAGTAGTGGAATTCAGCGTAATACATTAAATCAGCTGTTGAAGTTCTTTTTGGGGGCTTCTACTAATTCTCAACTTATTATATCCACGCAGGATTATAGTTTATTAGATTTTGATGTGACAAGGCGTGATTCTATCCGGTTCTTAGTGAAAAATGAGGATGCGGAAGCTCATGTAGAAACAATAAAGTTATCTCTTTTACATAAAAATTCGAGTCTGCATCATTATGTTAGTAAAATGAATGTTTACAAGCAACTTCCAGAGATGGACGAACTGCTGTTTGAAAAGTTGTTATCAGTATATAAGGAAATAGAGAGATAGAAGGTCTTGCTTTTAAGGCGAAAAACGGGTAAGAAAACCCGTTTTTTTTGTGCTCATAAGTGATGTGTTGCTTGATAATTGAGTTTTTTTCTGTTAAAGTCGCAAAATAATTTGGAGGTATCGGAAATTCTACTTACATTTGCAGTGTAGAAAGGAATAACCCCCAAGGGGGCTATCCTTGAGGGTTATTCTTTCCGGAGAGATCTCCGAGGAGACTCATCCTTTAAATGAGGGCCAAATTAGAGCTGGTCAGGTGCTCTAAAGAGTATTTACCAAAAATCTAGCATATGGCACAAATTGGTACCACTGCAAGAACGGGCGAAAGGTGTCCTGAAAGTGGAGTATGGCGAGTTGTAGGTCAGCCCTCTACCACAGCACCTATCGCGATAGGCAATGTAATGCCTCCGTATCGTGGACAAGCTGTTACTTGGGTTCTAGTTCAGTATGCTTAACAGCTTTCCCTTCAGGTCAAGGCAGAGAAAATTTCTCTGCCTTGATTTATTTTTGGCCCACCATAAAGGATGGCTAGTGCTAGATACACTGTTGCAAATATAGTAACACATATTGGAAATACCAAAATTATCTTTCCATAGATTTGATATCTTATGTGTTATACTTTAATCGCTTGAGGTCTTTGTTGAGAGATTGAATACGTCTCTTAGCCAAGAGGGAATAGGCCTATAAGACTGTGTTATATAGACCAATAGCTTTATTCGTATGCCGATTGATACCTACATAGGTAAGCGAAGCATCCTCGTAACGCTTGAACTTATAGATAGCATCATTCATCAGCGCCGAATTGAAGACGTCGAGCGACACAAGCAGCTCGAAATCCGAGACCGACAGCCCCGTTACTTTCTTGAACAATCCGGGTTCCAGTTGCGTGATGACATCATAGAGGCTCCGCTCGCGGAAATCCGTCAGGTACATGAATATCGGTACGCGCGTAGCGAATTTGATTAGTTTCTCCTGAATCTGCTTCCGCAGGCTCTTGTACTCCTTTTCCTCCTCGGTCAGTTCCCGTTTCTTCTGCGGGGTCATTGCCTCGTCCGGGGTCTCCTTTCGCGCCTTCTTGACCGCCTCCGATTTGTTGATGATTGTCTCGATGTCCTGATTCAGGTTGCGGAAACCCTCGATGCGCGTCAGCGCAGCCATTGCCTCGGCATTCCCCATCAACCTCCGCAGCGTCGCATTGTCAATATTGACCAGCAGGGCACTCTCCCAGCGACGGGCCAGCAGAGTCGCCGTCGTTCCGCTCATGGCGATGTCGAGAATCCCAGCGGCATCGATTTGCTTCATCGAACTGCCGTCGTAGGCCAGCACCGGAAGGAACGAGATAAACTCCTCGACCTCGCGTTCGGGATTGTTCTCCTCGACATTCAGCCGGCAGCTGTAATCGGCAATCTGCCGCAATGCCCGGTTGGGAGCAAAGTCGAATACATAACATTCCTGCTTCAGAATATCTACCCGGTTGGGCGAAACACCGTCAGCATTGCATACCGTCCAAGGTGTCTGCACGCGAAAGGCCGCCTGGAAGTAGGTCTCCGGACTCGATGAGTTGCGCAGCATGAAGATGCCCGACCAGGGCTTCACCGATACCCCCGTCGTCAGTTTGCCGCACGACAGCGTGATGGTCTTCGTCTCCAACGGATTGCCCATGGCCTTCAGCACGGGAGCCAGCGCATCGACTCCGATCCCGGCACTGCTTCCTGCAGCGACCACCACCCGATAATCCTGATAGAAGCGGTTCTGACGCTCGGCAAGCAGATTCCGCATGGCATAACACGATGCCACCGACGGCAGGAACCAGAACGTGTGTGTCAACACCGAGAGCAGCGGGGCGTGAGAGAAGGGCATCGGAGGCCGTGAATGCCCCAGCTTCAAATCGGAAACAATATTTTCGACATAGGCGCCGCGGATCAGGTCCAGCCACTTCTGCACCTCGTTTTTGAAGACGAACCGGGCGTCGTCGCCGTTACCTTCGGCCCGAAAGAAGAGATTGAGGTCGAATTCGTCGAACTCGCCGTCGATGGCAACCTGCCGCAATTCGTCGGGCAGTTGATAGGTCATCATCACCATGCGCGGCAGGGCGGCGTAGGGGTTTGGCCCGTCGGCATCGTTCCACGACGCCTTGGCGCGTTGCTCGTCCGAATAGGTCCAGTTGTAAACCTGCTCCTCGATAAACTCTCCCGAGCTGATGGCCCGAAACGGTGTCCCCGACAGATAGAGATAGGCTCCCGTGGTGATGGGCATCGCCTCCTCGTCAAACCAGTCGCGGCCTTCCCCTTCGGCAAAGGCCTGCTCGCGGCGGTCTTCGTTCTCGAAGAGATCCTTGGCATGATCGCGCCAGGCACCGTAGTGATATTCGTCGAGAATCACACAATCCCAGTTGATGGCATGTACCCACTCGTTCTTCAGCTTGATGCCGCCCGACTTGCTGCGTCCGAGAAAATCCTGAAACGACCCGAAGCAGACGATCGGACGGTTGTGGTCGGCCGTTTCGTAGTTCAGTTCCGAATTGCGCGACAGGAACTGCCACCCTTCGAAATCGACATGCGTGCGCAGATCCTCTTCCCAGGCACTCTGCACGGCGGGTTTGAAGGTCAGAACCAGCAGCCGTTTCCATCCCATGCGGCGCGCCAGCTGGTAGGCCGCGAAGGTTTTGCCGAAGCGCATTTTGCAGTTCCAGAGGAAATGCGGTGTGCGGTTGTTGTCGGCACGGCAGGCACGGAAATATTCGCAGGTCTTCTCCACGGCTGCCTCCTGCTCGGGGCGCATGGCAAAATGTTCCGTGCGTTGGAATTCGGCTTCACGCCGCTCCCGCACGGAGCGTACCGCCGCCCGGATCTCGCGAACCGTACAACGGAACCACTCACCCTCGGGATTCTCCACTCCCATTCGACGCAGCACGCGGTGTACCTCGTGGTCGGTAAACGAGGTGCCGTCGCCACGCATGGCCGACTCCTCGAAGACAATACGGTAGGGGCGCGCTCCGGGCCGCAGCGTCGGATATTGCTGCGCCACGCGATGCTGCACATCGACGGAGGTGTATCCGACCTTTAGCAGCCCACGGTATTGCGGGTGGGTATCTTCGTAGGCATAGATGGTCGGATGCGCCGCCGGGCGGGAGGGGAAAAAGGACATACAATAGAATTATAAATCGTGAATAGTTCGAGTCGGTAGATTTTGTGCGAAGGCAAAACAAAATGCTATGAGCAAAGCTATGCCATCTTTTTGAATGCCAAAGTCTTCACAATTTGCCAGAGAATCAAACTCAACATCCATCACTCGCTTCATGTCGTCATTCCAAAAATCTACAACACAAACATTTTTTTCAATCCACGAGACCAATGTGTGATCTTGAGCCATTTGGGTGATTTCATCTGCACTAATGTGCAGACCATTGTCCTGTTTGTTTGCGAGATGCATTCCGATGTAACAGAATTGCGAAGTAGTGAATTCATGCATAATAATTTATTTATTTGGTTTATATCTCAAAAGTATGCGCATTGAACCGTCTTTCCAAGCAATTCAACCAAAATCCATTTCAGACTGAAATAGTTTTTATTCCATCAGCCTCACCATCGACTCGATGAATTTTATCTCCTCGTCGGTGATTCCATATTTGGCATAGAGCTTTTCATCCGTCCATGACTGGGAAAAGTCTTGGATGGGAACCAGCCGATAGGCCTCTTTGGTAATGTGGTGCGAGTACATGCACTGGGCAATCAGAAACCGAAAGAACAGCGTTTTCATATAGGCAACCAGATTCTTTGCCTCCTGCTTCGTGTCGAAGCTGCCCACGACCAGATAGGTCTCCGTGCAAATGGTCCCCGGCGGAAGAATGTCTATCTTGGAAAAGACCCGACGTTTTCCATCCTTGCCCGGATTGCCGGCATGGTCATAGCCGACATAGGAGGTGATTACCTTCCATTTGTCAATCAACTCCCGGCCGACGGTAATCTCATCACGGCGATAAGGCCCCTCTCCGTTTTGCCACCTTAGAAGAATGTCTCCGGATTCCTGAGGCCGAGCGACCGTAGGCAATCCAAACGGTTTACGGCTGGATACCATATTGGACATCATGGGCTCTCCGAATGCGCAGACTTTTCTGACGATGGATGCGGCCTGGTCGTGACGGATGAAGGTGTCGAACTCGTTCAGCGCACGCACGGAGTGCATCGTTTCGTTATTCCGGACATTGACGACATCGCACAGTCCGGGATTATCCCGGTCCCACAAAAAATAACAGACACCGCCGGCTATATCGACACCGGGGAAACAGTCGGAGGCATTTTCATAGTCCACGAGAATCCGGATGTGGTTGTCGTTTAACATCTCCCTGCGGAAGTCGTCCAGCCCTTTTCCGCCTCCGAACCACCGGGAGGGGATAATCATGGTCAAATAACGGGGTTTGAGTTTCTGCGCCTGCCGAACGAACCTGTGATAAAGCGGACTTGCGCTGGCGCCGTTTCCGCCATTGCTCAACTGATACGGCGGGTTGCCTATAATGACATCGAATTTCATATCGGGGAATATGGTTTCGGGATTCTCGGTGTGGATAAATTCGTAGGCGTGGCTCTCCAGCGTGTCGTCTCGGTCGTATACCTCCCGGCTCGCCCCGCAATAGCGGCATCGGCCGTTCTGCCAGGTGTGTTCCGTGGACCGGAAGCGGATATTTCCATCCGCATCGTGAAAGGCCGTGCAAACCGAATAGGGCCCGTTCGCCTGTTTGCTACAATAGACCGAACGGCGCGACAGGAGGGCCGTCAGTTCGGTAATGGCTATGCCGAACAACTGCCGGGTGAAAATGTGGTCGGCCCGCTGCTGTCGATCGGGAATCCGCTCGCACAACCCCTCCATCAACCGTTTGGCAATCTCCCGCAGGAAGACCCCCGTTTTGCTTACGGGGTCAAGGAACCGCGCATCGGGATTGCGCCACAACTCCGCAGGCAGCAGATCGAGCATGCGGTTGACAACGACCGGAGGGGTGAACACCTCGTCGTTGCTCAGATTGGCCAGGCAGGTCAGCACATCGGGGTTATAGTTCTTCATCGGCTCCGAGTTTGAGGAAGTGAACAAGCGGATATTCGGCTACGGGAGTCGGAATAAAGGCGGCATCTCCGAGGTCGGAGAAGAGGTTGGGACCCTCCATTGGCTGGCTTTGCAGCAGGTTGGCCAGCGTGAAATCGCGGCGTTTGAACCGCCCGCCGCCAATGTCAGACCACTCGGCAAAGACAATCGGCCGCGCCGAATCGTCCGGGGTTTGGAGGGTCAGGGCATCACCCCACAGAATGTTGGTCGCAAGCAGATAGCGCACCGCACGGCAGCAGGCGGGCTTCATGCTCTTCGGGAAGAGAGCCCGGTATGCCGTCAGGAACGTATCGTAGAGATGATTGCGGCAGAGCGTCACGTTGTCTGCCAGAATGTCGATTCCGTAGAGACTCGATACGGCAATCGCGGCATGGCGTTCCCATTCGGATTGTGTCGTGGCATAACGGGACGACACGACGGCGAGTTTGCGACGCAGGATCTCGATCAGAAAAGCGCCCTGTCCACAGGCGGGTTCGAGAAAACGGGATTCGATGCGCTCGGTCTCGTTTTTCACAAGGTCGCACATCGCCTTGACCTCACGCTCGGAGGTGAAGACCTCGCCGTGGTCGGCCACGCGCTGACGCGAGATGATTTGCGGTGTATGGGATTTGGTGGAGGGCATAGGCTTGAAAGCTTCGCCCCGACCCTCCGTTAAGCGACATAAAGAAGGCGTGAAACCATTCGTTGTCGCTTACTTGACTTTGCAGGCTCTGGTAAACCTATGTACACAAATAAGCACGAACGGTCCACGCCCATAGACGTGAACCTCCGCTGCTTACTCTCGTGTACTTCAAAAAATTTACCAGATTTCGCAAAGTCGAGAATAAGAGCTAAAAGCTCAATTAGTTATATGTTGATATTGTCTTTTTCTCTTGTCGTTGTTCTGTTTCTTGGTTTTACGGATTCAAAGATAGGAAAAATCCCGGGATTTATTTCATCAGGGGGTTAGATTCGGTCCTCGATTTACCGCTTGATGGTATGTCGCCGGACTACCGGACGTTCGGGGCGGACGGGATATCCCAGGCGGGTCATGAGCTCCACATACCGTTGGCGGAACCAGGTGTGCGCGGGTTGTCGGTCGATAAGCAGCTGGAAGCCTCCGGGGCCGTTCGGGTCGCGTTGCAGGCGGATCTCGGTATTCGAGACGTCGAAGCGGCGCGAATACTCCCGGGCATGGAGTTCACCGGAGACGTAGATGGGCTTCATGGCGATAATCTCGCGGGCGCCCGACTCCGGGATTCCCATGTCGCGGCAGTATTCGCCCCAGCTGATGAGCGTCTGCGTGTCGGGCAGCCAGTGTTCGATGCGGTCGAGCTTCGTCTGCAGCTGCTGTTCGGCCTGCTCATGCCGGGCCTTCTCCTCACGGTTGGCACGGTTCAGCAACCCGTTCTGTTCGTGCAGGGCGGCGTTCTCCGCGTTGAGGCGGTCGATCTCCTGCTGTTGTCGTTTGACGCGGGAGGTGCCGATCATCGCTCCGATCCCCTCGACGATATTCGACCCGACCTCCGCCGCGGCGTTTTTCAACCGGACCCCCTTCAGCTCGCCCTTCACGCTCTTCAACTCGGCCTCTGTGCGGTTCAGTTCGGCGCTCTTCTGCGCCTGGAGCGTGGCGGTCTGTTCATACTCGGTGCGCACCTGCCGCTCCTGTTGTTTGAGCAGCTCGACGGCCTTCCGCTTCTGTTCTTCGAGACGGAGCAGCGCGTCGATGTTCTCCTGCAGATCCTGCTGCTGGGCGATGGCTTGGCGGTAGAACTCCTGCGTGGTGATGTGGCGCGCCCCCGAACCGTCGATGCCGCGCTCCAGTCCGTATTTGGACATCGCCGCGGCATAGGTGTCCTGATATTGCTTGAGGCGGACGCGCGACATGACGTCGTCGGCGCAGAGGCGGGGCCGTGCGGCGGATTTCGGGCGGTAGTGCCGTTTGCCCGGGGATTCGGATGCGGCGGTGCGGGCCTTGCGGCGCTCGCCCGTGACGATGGGCACCACGGCGGCGTGGATATGCGGGGTCGATTCGTCGCGGTGCACGACG
>ULOK01059713.1_pt1 | contig 9058 bp, 5 predicted proteins | sample 1952501 | NCBI WGS metagenome assembly ULOK01 (sample SAMEA4835601, study PRJEB28245) | human gut metagenome | biome: gut microbiome; material: fecal sample | place: Denmark | collected 2008
CTGAATATGGCAATGAATCCTCAGTTAGCGGCAGCGTTCCCAGAAGGAATTAAACAAATAGCAAAAGGTGATGCTGGTAAGACTTTGCAGATTCTTTACTTAGGTTATAATAATATCGGACCAAGATTACCAGAGGAAGTTTCTGACATGAAGAAGTTGGGTAAGATTGATTTGATATACAATAAGTTGGAAGAACTTCCTGCTTTTGGAAAAGATGTAAATCTGGTTCAGGGTACTTTTGATTATAATAAGATTGCAAGTATTGCTACAGATAAAAATGGTATATTCTGTGGTATGGACGATGTGGAATCATTGTCTTTCTCACACAATGAGCTGACAGAATTCCCAGATATATTTGATGCAAGTTCAATTTATATAATGGCTTCTGTGAACTTTTCTTATAACAAGATTAAGAAGGTTGATACAAAGAAAGGAATCAATGTGAATGAGTTGTCTTTGGCTGGCAATGAATTAACAGAGTTCCCGGGTGCGTTGTTTGAGCATAATTCTCCATTGACAGTGCTGAATCTTAGTGGAAACAAAATCAATAAGTTTACCAATGAGCATTTGAAGGGTGATAAAGTGTATATGATGACAAGTCTTGACCTGTCGAATAATCGCTTGGAAAAGCTTCCAGATGCTTTGGACGGAAGTAAAATGCCGCATTTGTATGGCATTGATATAAGTGGAAATCAGTTCTCGGCATTCCCATGGGGATTGGCAAATATTTCTTATCTGAATACGTTGATTATGCGTAACCAGCGTGATGATGACGGTAACCGGGTATATAAGGAATGGCCTACAAATATTGGTAACCATAAAGGCTTGCGTGCATTGCTTTTAGGTGGAAATGATATTGGAAAGGTTCCCGAAACGGAAAGACTTTCGTATCTCATTAATACGCTGGATGTAAGTGATAACCCAAGCATCGTTCTGAATGTATCGTCTGTTTGTCCTTATATCAAGGCTGGCATGTATCTGCTGATTTATGATACAACACAGGATATTCGTGGATGTGATTATCTGACTTTGGAATAATTTAACGAGTAACGTATGAAAAGATTTTTAAATATTATAATGGTTATTTCGGCCTGCATGGTATTGGCTGTTTCCTGTAAGGAAGAAGACAATGTCGTGTCTGAATTCTCTATCGACAAGACGGAGATTGCTGTCGGGGCCGATGGAGGCAGCGAATTGCTGGAAATAAAAGGCAATGTGAAATGGCAGGGTACTTCTGAATCTTCCTGGTTGAAATTCAGTCCTTCCAATGGAGAAGGAGCTGCTACTTGTGAAGTTTTGGTAGACTCGTCTGTAGTGGCTGAACCACGTGAAGGAGTTATAACTTTTATGGCAGCAGGCCAGACCACTGCAACTACAGTGAAAGTAATGCAGATGGGGTATGCAAAAGGAATTTTTGTAAGTGAAGAAGACAGAACGATTTCAGTAGAGAATTCGGCAAAACTGGAAGAGCGTTTCTTTGAGGTTACAATGATGGCCAATGTGAATTTTGATGTAAGAGTCAATAATTTGCCAGCTGAAGATGGAACCGTTTCAGACAAAGAATGGCTGAAGTATAAGAAAGAAACACCTAATTATGATTATGGAGACCGTCCACGTTTGTTGAAATTGCACTTTGACTGGGAGATCAACATGACCGAGAAGGCTCGTACTGCAGAGGTGATTATAACTCCGCAGGAAACATCTGATACAGAAGGGAATGGAGCGATAAAACTGGTTGTTACTCAGAAACCTGCTCCGGTAATTACGGATGACCGTGCCGGAGACTCTTTAGCTCTTCTTTCCATATATAGTAGCATGAATGGTATTTTTACTTGGGATGCCAGTGAAAACATGAGATACTGGAAAGGTGTAGAACTTTGGGAAGCTACTGATAAGTATATTGAGATAGAAGAAGATGGAACGATTAATTACTCAGCTTCTGTTCCTAAAGATTTGATTGGTCGTTTGAAATCAGTAGAATTTATTGCGTTTGAAACAAAGAAATCACTTCCTTATCAGGTGAAATACCTTAAAACTGCTGAATCAATTACATTTTCAGGAAACTCGAATACATTCCTCAAGGATATCGTATTAGGAAATGAGATTTGTGAACTGGCGCAATATGGACATCTGCGTAATTTAGCGATACGCGCTTATGGTCTGGTGGGATTGCCGGAAAACTTTACCGAGTTTGGTAAAACACTTGTCTCTCTGGATTTGAGTAGTAATAACTTTGAGGTGATGGGTAAGTCTGGCAGTACTATAAATGGAGTAAAAGTTTTAGGTATTGAGAGTATTACTCGGGAGAACTTCCCACATTTGCGCAATTTGTATCTGAATAAGATCAATCGTTATGATACAACGAAAGACCTTTCAGCCTATAAAGGAAAAGATGATAAACTTGGTTTCCGTTGGACTACAGGTTTTGGAGAAGGATTTCTTACTCCGGCAGAAGGGTATAATAATTCTTATTTTAAAGAATTGCTGAAATGGGAAGAACTTGAATGTTTGTCATTGTCCTTGAATATGCTTGATGGTCAGTTGCCTTCGGATGCAGAAGTTAAGCAGCTTCTTGGTGATAAAGTAGTCTATGAGGAAGCTGATATTGCTGAGTATAAGGATTCAATTTCTATTGATGATGCTAAAAAATATCTGTTGAAGGGGGGAGGTGCTCCAAAAGTTTGGCCGAAGATGAAGAGTCTTTCTTTGAACTTGAACTTCTTGACCGGAGAGCTGCCTGATTGGATATTATATCATCCGTACCTGAGCTTCTGGGATCCGTTTACCATGATTTTCCAGCAGGAACTTAGTACAACGTCTTCAAAGGCTAAAAATACAAAGGGTGAGGTTATTACAAAGTTCAGTAATGAGCCTACAAACTTGAGTAATTATGGAGGGAAAACAAGTTACTATGAGATGTATCCTAAGAGAAAACCTCAGATAACAGATGAATCGGAAGAGGGGAATTGATTTCGTTAAAGTTATTTTTGTAGAATGATATAAAATAGAACTTTGTAAAGCTTTCGGCCTGCTAATCTGTGGGCCGGAGCTTGCATGGTTCGAGAGTTAAACAATTAGAAATGAAGAAAAAATATATTTTTGCTACTCTTGTGAGTGCTATGGGGTTGTTCTCCTGCTCTGATTCTGAAACGTTTTTAGAGTCAGGTGTACAAGAGAATACGGTGGCCCCTATATCTGGTTTGGCTGATGAGGCTGTGGAAGGTGAACTTCTCATCAAATTTAAACCGGAAGTGGAAGAAGTGCTTGAAAAAGCTCAGATGTTAAGTCGTAGCGGAGTACAGACTCGTTCGAGTATTCCTTCGGTGGATGAAATTCTGGATATTGCCGGAGCATATACCTTTGAACGTGTTTTCCCGGTAGACAAACGTCACGAAGAACGTACCCGTAAAAATGGTTTGCATTTGTGGTATGTGGTGAAGTTTGATAAAGATATGGACCTGAATAAGGTGGCTTTGGATATGTCTAAGCTTTCGGAAGTGGCAACCGTGGAATATAACCAGGTGATAAAGAGAGGTTATGATACCACCAAGAAAGCGAAGGGCTTGAACAGTGCCACAAGAGAAGCTATTCAAACATTAGGCAGCCAGACCCAGACTGAAAATATGAAACTTCAGTGGGGTATAGGAAATGATGGAACTGTGGTTGCAGGTGCTGTTACCGGATACGATGTAAATTGTGTACCGGCCTGGGAAAAATGCCAGGGTGACCCTTCTATTATTGTGGCCGTAGTGGATGAAGGGGTGATGTATAACCATGAAGATTTGGTTAATAATATGTGGAAAAATCCTGCAGAAACATTTGGCTCTGATGAGGATGCAGATGGCAATGGATATGCCGGTGATAAATATGGTTATAATTTTGTTGCAGGGAATGGTCATATTTCATATACGCAAACGGGAGATACAGGACATGCCTCCCACGTAGCTGGAGTAATTGCTGCAGAGAATAATACCATAGGTATTCGAGGTATTGCTGGAGGTGATGGTACTCCTGGAACGGGTGTGAAGATTATGTCTTGCCAGATTTTTAGTGGAGAAGGGGCTTCTTCTGTACTGAATCAAGCTAAGGCCATTAAGTATGCAGCAGATAATGGGGCTGTTATTCTTCAGTGTAGCTGGTCGGCAGCTTCTGGACGTATCAATCCATTGATGGGTACTCCTGGTTTTACATCGGATGAGGAATGGTCTAACTCGGTGGTACTTCAGAAAGAAGCGTTAGAATATTTTATTCATAATGCAGGTGACCCTAATGGGGTGATTGATGGAGGTATTGCTATATTTGCCGCAGGTAATGAATACGCGCCTATGGTCAGCTATCCGGGAGCGTATGGTGACTTTATTTGTGTTACCGCACTTGATCCGGCTGGAAAACCTTCTTGTTATACGAATTATGTCAGCCCGAGTGGAAGCAAGAACCTGATTGCTGCTCCAGGGGGTGATGCCAATGCCTTTAAGGATGAAAAGGCTTCTATCCTTTCTACTATGCCGAATTCAGCTATTGAGGGTTCTGACCTTACCGCAAGTCAAAGTGGATATGGTTATATGGATGGAACTTCAATGGCTTGTCCGCATGTATCGGGAGTAGCAGCTTTAGGTTTGTCGTATGCAGCAAAATTGCGTAAGCATTATCGTGCGTCGGATTTTAAAGACTTGCTGTTGGCATCGGTGAGAGATTTGAGTAATAATCTTTCAGCTGAGAAGAGTTATTGGGAAAATTGGGGAAGTGTAGGTGACGCTGCTCCTCATTTGAGAATGAACTTACCGGCTTATAGAGGTAATATAGGAGGCTTAATCGATGCACAGGCTGTGTTGGCCAATATTGATGGCAGTAATTTTGGTGCCCAGCCAATGCGTGTACCTAACGTGTACGTAGCACTTGATGCCACAGAAACGGTGAATTTGAACAGAATCTATGCGGATAATGTGACAGCTACGGAATTTAATGTCGTGGATAGCAGTATTGCGGCAGTATCGTTGGATAATAATCAGCTGAAGGTAAAAGGTACCAAAGTTGGAACCACTAAAGCTTCTGTGACCAATAGCGATGGCAAGACACAAGAATTTGTGATTACGGTGCGTAAGGCTACTGGAAATGGATGGATGTAATCTTGTTTGATTTTTATGAGAACTGTAATTATCTGGATGTTCATATTACTTTCTGTGCCTTTTTTGATGGCACAGAAAGTTTTCTCCCAAAAAGAACTGGATGCCGTATTGAATCCTGTATTGATGGAGCATGCGGAAGAAATGCTTCGCTTTGAACGTATGGAGATAAATGCAGGAACTCTGTCTGAGGATGACAAGCCGCAAGTTTTTACTTTTACTTGCACGAATGTCGGAAAACAGAAGATAGTAGTCACAAAGATTTCTACTACATGTGGATGTACAAACGCTCATATAGATTCTCCAGTGATAAATCCGGGAGAAAAGGCTGTGATTCAACTGACCTATAATCCGTTCGGACAACCAGGAACTATTTATACCCGGGCATTTGTATATGTAAGCATTTCGGAAAAGAAACCAATTGCTGCATTGACCATTTCAGGAAAGGTTACTCCTTCATCGGCTTTATGGAGAGATTACAGGTATACCATGGGGCATTTAAAAATACGTGCTAAGACAATAAACATGGGAACTGTCACTGCGACTATGCACCGCAGAGTCGAGCGGATAGCTTGCGCTAATGCAGGAAATGAGCCTTTAAAGGTAAGTGCTGTAAAGGGATTTCTTCCAGAATTTTTGAAGTTAAGAACGGAACCGGAGGTTTTAGAACCTGGACAAGAAGGCTTATTGATGGTAGAACTGGATGGAAGAAAACTTTCCGGGCAGAAGGGGAAAAAGTCATTCAGTGTTTTACTTGAAGGTGTTTCCGGACGACCATCCGATAGGACAATAAAAATCAATATGGATATAAAATAATAATATTTATAAATAGGAAGATATGGTAAAATTCATATTTAGAATTATGATGTGCATCTCGTTGTTAGCAATGACGACAGCTTGCAGCAAGGATGAAGAAGCTCCAGTGGTATATCAGGAGGTAAATTATGCCACTATGAATGGAACGTGGATGTTGACTGAGTTCAATGGAGCACCTTTACAAGAAGGTCAGTATGTATACATCACTTTTAATAGAAAGGAACATACTTTTGAAATGTATGAAAATATGGGAAGTATGTATTCGCATAAATCTACAGGTTCTTTTGAAATTGAAGAAGATGAAGATTTAGGGTATATTTTGACAGGTGAGTATGATTATTCACATGACCCGTTGAAAGAATACATTGTATCAGAAATGACAGATGAAACAATGAAGTGGACTGTAAAGGATAATGCAGAAGACGTATCTGTATATACACGTTGTGCGGAAATTCCTGAAGATATTCTGAGTGGGAGTAGAAGCCTGAAATAATTCGTGTTTCCTTTGGAAGGAAAAGTTTGAATATCCTGTTGTCAATATGTAGGTTGGCAACAGGATATTTTTGTTTACAATCAGTTCCCAAACCGTGAGGTATCTACTTCTTTCACTTCTTTTTTCTTGTAGCCGCCAAAACGGTAACTGAATGAAAGGGTAATGCTCTGCATGTAGCTTTTGGTATTCATGTCGAGATGTTGCGCACCGTTCCGGACTTTTGTTTTGGGATTCATCGTATTGAATAGGTCACGTCCTTTCAGTTGAAGCATGGCTTTGTCTTTGGCAAAGGTATAGCGCAGGGCTGCATCTACGAAGGCCACTGGCTGAATGTCGTAACTGCCTTGTATAGATTTTGTTTGTCCGAAAGCGGTAACCTCCATTTTCAGGTTGGGCTGGCGGCATAGCTGGAAGGTATGTGTCCAGTGTCCTACGCCGACCCATTGCTTCTGATTGAAAGGTGCATCGTAATATGCGCTGGCCTTGTCGTGTTTCAAGGTGGCCTGCAGGGTAAGACGGCTGTTCCACCAGTGCCCTACCTTGAAAGGAAGGATGGCGGTGAAAGAGAGGTCCTGAGCGTAATCCCAGTTCTGCCAGTTGTAGATGGCTTTCAGACGGTCGGAATCCAGGTAGACGGTCTGCATGAAGTAGTCGGGTGTATAGCTGTAACTTGCCTGAAAAATGTATTTGCTTTTCAGAATGTAGGTCAGGTCGACGTTGTAATCGGTGTAGGGACGAAGGAACGGATTGCCCAGACTTTCGTTGTAACCGTTCAGGTAGCTGGTGGCGCCACTCAGTGTCCAGTAATCGGGATAGGTCTTGTCAGAACTGAAAGACAACTGGAGAATGTGCGAGGCAGACGGCATGTAGTTCAACTGGAGAGTGGGGTAGACAGCCCATTTCCGGTAATCCTGCATCTGGTAGTATTCCAATGTGGCAGAGGCACTCAGGGTCCATTGGGAATTGAACGCCTTGTCGAATCCGGCGTAGACGTTATAGGTGTATTCACGGATACGGCTGTGCAGGTTGTTGCCTTGCATTTCCGGCAAATCATAGTTTTGGGTGTTCCGGTTGTTGACGTAGGTAAAAGAAGTCCCGTAGTTCAGGGCCCAGTTTTGTGGCAGTGTGTGATGCTGGTCGGCATAGATTTTCCAGCGGTCAATGTGCTGGTCGGAACAGCTTATGAAGCGGGTTTCTACCTCTTCCGGACTACGGTCGAAGAAGTTTTGCATATCGGTCGAGGTAAAATACGTGTAGTCGGCTCCTGCTTGAAATCCGAATCCGGAGGTATAATACAATGCGGCATTGTGCATCTGGTAGTGAGCCTGAGAATGATTGAATGATTCGGAAATATTCCCGTTGGAATGGCTGTCGCCGGTTTTGTCCGGACTGAACTGGGTGGTATAGGACAAGTTCAGCGAGTTGTCTTTATCAAATTTATATGTTCCTCCGGCGCGCAGGGTGTGCGTCAGGCTACGTCCTTCATTGTCCGTCACCTGATTCACATCATATACCTGCTCCTTTACCGTATGACGGGCGATGAAATCAATGTAGCCACGAGTATAGTTGCTCTGAAGATGGTACATGAAATCAAGCTCAATTTTAGGAGAGGTATAGGCCAGTGTGACGCCTCCGTTGCCCCCGGCTTCCTTCTGCTGTTTATATTCACCGTTGACTTCTCCTTGCAAGCCTCCTTCGCCGGGCTTGTATCCTTTCAGTACAAGGTTGATAGCCGCACCGCGCACGTGGTATTGCGGAGGAGCGCTGTACATCACTTCCGCTTTTTCCACGCGCGAGGCCGGCATACCCTTTAAGAGAGTGATGAGTTGTTCGTAGGTCATAGACGAGGGACGTCCGTTCAGCAGCAAACTGACTCCGCCTGCTCCGGCCAGTGTCAGTACATCGTTCTGTTCGATAACGCCCGGAAGCTGTTTGAGGGCTTCGTACGCGTTGGTGACCAGCCGTTGGGAGGTCAGCTGCGGCATGTCATAGGTCAGTCGGCTGCCTTCTACGGTGACCAGCGGGCGTTCGCCTTGTACCACGACTTCCTGAAGGGCGTAGTCTTTCGGTTGCAGTGTAAACGTGCCGGCATCGGTCCCTGTGCCTTCTTTCTCCTGCGGTTCATATAGCAGGTGTTGGAACAGCAGGCGGTAGCGCGCCGGCTGGTGATTCAGCAGGAAAGTACCGTCAGCATTTGTTATGGTAGCTTCTACAAATATGGAATCGGGTGTCTGGAGCACGACCGTGGCCCCGTCAATAGGCTGACGGGAAGGGTCGGTAACTTTGCCTGTGATGGTTTGTGCAGTGGCTGTTCCGAGCATCGTACAGAGCAGTAACAAGATGCTCACTAAAAAATACTTTTTCATATCGTTCGTGTCTTTATCTTTCATTATTGTTCATTCTTCTCTCACCTTTCATTATCTTTGACACTGCAAAACTAAAAAGCCCGTTTCGCTTTTTGGGTTAAGGCAAGGTTAACGCTACGTTAACGTCTTTCGTTTACGTGAAGAATATACGCTTATGAAGATGAAACACATTCGCTGGATTGCGGTAGTGGGACTGATTGCGATTGTCGAACTGCAGTATGTCTGGCTGAGGGTGTGTCAAAATGATGCGCCCTCTATTT
>ULOK01030624.1_pt1 | contig 8984 bp, 10 predicted proteins | sample 1952501 | NCBI WGS metagenome assembly ULOK01 (sample SAMEA4835601, study PRJEB28245) | human gut metagenome | biome: gut microbiome; material: fecal sample | place: Denmark | collected 2008
TAAATTAAATAATAAAATTATAAATAGATGCATAAACCTTGGTTACAACTATGAAGATATACTAAATATATTAAATGATAAAAACATTGAAGGTAATAGTAACATAGAATATGATTATAAAAAAATATATGAGAAATATAAAAATAAATATGATGAATATAAATTAAATGCAGTTATAAAATCCAAATTATATCAAAAAGGGTATACAATAGATGAAATAAATAATATATGTTAAAAAAAGATATTAGAGTTCTAATATCTTTTAACTTTCAGTAGTTTTACTTGACTTTTGTTCATTCATATAATGATCATATTTAATTTTTAATTCAGCATCATATATCTTTAAATCATATTTTTCTCTTAACCATTCAAGAGCAAATACTGAAATATTTGATGTATTCTTAATTAAATTATTTTTTAAAGTTGTCTTAATTTTATCTTTAGTTTCTTCTAATGTTCCTTTTTCTTTTTGGTCTGTTTTAAGAATTATATGATATCCAAATTGAGTTTCAACTGGTTCCTTTGTATATTCATTTACTTTTAACTTTATAGCAGCTTCTTCAAATGCACTTACCATATCACCTTTATTAAAGTAACCAAGATCACCACCATCACTAGCACTTGAATCCTTTGAATATTCCTTAGCCAAATCCTCAAATTTTTCACCATTATCAAGTTTCTCAATAACTTCTTTAGCCGTATTTAATGCTTTTTCCTTGGCTTCCTTTTTCTCATCATCAGTCATACTATCAGTTGCATCTGATTTTATTAAAATATGACTTGCTTTAATATCACCAATTGCTTCCTCATCATAATATTTCTTTATATCTTCATCTTTTACTAATGTATCAGCATAATCACTAGTTGCAAGCTCTCTTTTATAAACAATCTCTAATAAATTATGCAATTGTTTCTCAGTACTTACTCCATAATAATACTGAATAGCACTTTCAAAATCAGAACCAAATTGATTTTTCAAAGTCAAAATTTGCTTTTCTATCTTTTCCTTCATCTTATCAGTAGTTTTATATACATTATTTAATAACAAATCATCAATTGAATTTATTAAACTATAAGTACCATAAGTATCCTTTAACTTTTGATAGAACTCCTCAGTAGTCATTTTAAGACCATCCATTTCTACTATTAATTCAGTCCCATCCTTTAATTTTGGAACATTTCCACAACCTGTCATCGTAAGTGTTAACAACGATAAACAGATTACCTTTTTAATTGTCTTGTTCATATATCCTCCTTGTTACATTTATAATCATAGCAAAAAAAAAATAAAAAAACAATAATTTAGTTATAAGTAATCACACTTATTAATATTTTACCATACAATAATGTGAATAGATGAAAAGGAGGAATCGATTATGGGACACGGATATATTAGTGGTTCAGCAATAGTACTTGTATTATTCATTATATTAGTAATCGTAATAGGTGCTTATATTTAAATAAAAAAATCATAAGGAGGTGTCTATCATGGCTTGTGGAAATCCTTGCACTAACACATGTGGAAATAATGGCTTTCTAATAGTTATTGTTTTATACATTTTATTAGCAATAATACTTGGCTCAGTTATATGCTAAAAGATTGAGAAATCAATCTTTTTCTCTATGAAACCAATAATTGGTATAGTAGGAAGATGCCAAAATAATGATGGTTATTCTCTAATTGGAGTTGTAGATCAACTTAGAAATGCAGTTATAAAATGTGGGGGAATACCCATACTAATATTGCCAACTCAATTAATAGAATATGATAATATCAAAGAAGATACACCTAACAAACTAACTGAAGAAGAAAAAGAAGATTTAATAAGACAAATAAAATTATGTGATGGAATTATTATTCCTGGTGGAACAAAAATATTTGAATACGATAAATTCATATGCAAATATACTATAAAAAATGATATAAATACATTAGGAATATGCTTGGGTATGCAGATAATGTATGTAGTAGATACGAATAGTGATCTAAAAAAAATAAAAAAACATAACGATAAAAAATCAAAATATGTGCATGAAATAAACATAAAGGATGAAAGTATGCTAAGAAAAATATTAGGACAAAAAATATTTGTAAATAGTAGACATAACGAAGCAATAAAAAATACAAACAGTTATATAATAAGTGCATACAGTAAAGACGGAGTTATTGAAGGAATAGAATATCCATTAAATAAATTTAATGTTGGGGTACAATGGCATCCTGAATCTATGATTTTATATGATATAAAGCAATATGATTTAATGAAAAAATTTATTGACACATGCAAAAATAAGAGTTAAGCTCTTATTTTTAAATAATAATATTTTGACAAAAATATAAAAACGGCTATAATGAATGTTGGTTTAATAAAAAAATATAAATTATTAAACTTAAAAATCAAGAAATATATCAAAATATAAGTACAAATAAATAGTAAATAAATAGTAAATAAATAGTTAAAAATAATAATGTATAAATAATTCATGTGCCTATTTGCTTGCGTTGCATATAATAATAGTATAAAATAATAAGTAGGTGAGATTATGAATATTAAAGATGTATACGTCAATTTTATTCAGTATGGAAATAAATCAGGTAAAAATATAGTTTTACTTCATGGTTGGGGTCAAAATATAGAAATGATGGATCCAATTGGTAAAAGATTACAAAAGGATTTTTATATTACAATTATAGATTTACCTGGTTTTGGAAAAAGTAGTGAACCAACATATGGATATACAGTATATGATTACTTCGAAATAGTTGATGAATTATTAAGAAAATTAAAAATAAAAAATCCAATAATGATAGGGCATTCATTTGGTGGTAGAATATCTATTATATATGCTGCTAAAAAGGGCGTAGAAAAACTTGTACTTTTGGCTTCTCCATTTAAAAGAAGTGTTAAGAAAAATACATTTAAAATAAAACTACTTAAATTCTTAAAAAAAGTACCAGTAGTAAAAGAGTTAGAAAGTTACATGAAAACTAAAATTGGTTCAAGAGATTATAGAAATGCAACACCTATAATGAGATTAATTTTAGTGAATACTGTAAATGAGGATTTAACTGAATACTTAAAACAAATCGAATCGCCGACATTACTTATATGGGGTGATTTAGATACTGAAGCACCATTAGAAGATGCTAAATACGCTGAAACTATAATGAAAGATGCTGGACTTATCATTTATCAAGGTGCTACTCATTATGCATATTTAGAGAGAATAAATGAAGTTATAAATGTGTTAAATGTTTTCTTGAAAGAAGGTAAGAAATGATTATTAAAATAATGCTTACAATTTTATGGCTTATGTACATGTTCTATAGAACAAAAAAATCTCTTCATATGTTGCAACAAAACTTATATGATGATGACTATAGATATATTAAATGGATAAAAAATAATTTTGATAAAATAATGTTATCATTTGAATTATCACAAGTATTGCTAATATTTTTTATACTTTATGTAAAAAAAGGTATAATAATAGAAATACTATTTGGAATAATATATTTAATTCTATTAATAAGAAGTTTTGGTATTAGTTATAAAGAGGTTATAAAAAAACCGTTAGTAATAACTAAAAGAATAAAAAGATTACTAACAACGATACTTTTAATATATATTATTTCTATTTATTTTCTATGTTATAAATTAAATATAAATTATTACTTGATACTTACAACTATGGCTTATTTACAATATTTTATAGTATTAATAGCAGTAAAAATAAATATACCAGTAGAAAAATGTGTTTACTTAAGTTTTAAAAATAAAGCAATAAAAAAGCTAAAAAACATGACTAATTTAAAAGTAATAGGTATTACTGGTAGTTATGGTAAAACAAGTAGCAAAAATATATTAAATGAGATATTGAATGTAAAATATAATTCAATAACAACACCTAGAAACTTAAATACACCATATGGTTTAATAATGACAATTAATAATAATTTAGATAAATTTGATGATATATTTATTGCAGAAATGGGTGCTTATAAAGTTGGTGAAATCAAAGAATTATGTGATTTAGTTCATCCAAAGTACGGTATATTAACTAGAATAGGTAAAGCACATTTAGAACTATTCGGATCAGTTGAAAACATTCAAAAAGCAAAGTTTGAACTTATTGAATCACTTCCAAGCGATGGAGTAGCAGTATTAAATGCAGATGATCCAATGCAAGTAAGTTATAAACTAAAAAATAAAGTAAAAACTATATGGATAGCAATAGATAATGATGCAGATTTTAGAGCAACTAATATAAAAGTATCTAATACTGGAACTACATTTGATTTAATTATAAAAGGAAACAAAGAAAAATATAAATTTGAAACTAAACTATTGGGTTATGCTAATATATATAACATATTAGCATCTATAGCACTTGGATATGAATTTGGCGTTAATGTTAAACAATTGCAAAGTGCAGTAAAAAGCGTTAATCAAATAGAACACAGATTAGAATTAAAAAGAAATGGTGATTTAACATATATTGATGATGCATATAATTCTAATCCAGTTGGCTCAAAAATGGCATTAGACGTGCTTAAAATGATGCCTGGTAAAAAGATTATAGTAACACCTGGTATGATTGAACTTGGAAGTATAGAAGATTTAGAAAATACTAAATTTGGTGAACATATAGCAGATGTTTGTGATGAAGTAATACTTGTAGGAAAAGAACAAACTAAAGCAATATATAAGGGTTTAAAAAATAAAAAATATAGTGAAGATAAAATTCACATCTTAGAGGATGTAATAGATGCATTTTCTCTTATAAATAAATTAAAAGGTAAAGAAACATATGTGCTTTTGGAAAACGATCTTCCAGATGCATGTAAATAGGAGGAGTTATGAAATTAAGATTAGGAGTAATATTTGGTGGAGTAAGTGTTGAACACGAAGTAAGTATAATTTCAGCAGTTCAAGCAATGAAACATTTAAATCGTGAAAAATACGAAATAATACCAATTTACATTGGAAAAGATAAAGAATGGTATACTGGTAATGCATTAAAAGAAATCGATATATATAGTGATATTGATCTTGTTAAAAGATATTCAAAAAATGTAGTGTTAACTACAAAAAAAGACAAATATGTACTTCTTAAAAAGAATGGAATAAAAAGAATAGTTGATTATGTAGATTTAATACTTCCAATTGTACATGGAACAAATGTAGAAGATGGGACACTTCAAGGATATTTAGATTTAATAGGTATACCATATGTTGGTTCAAATTTATACTCTGCTGCAGTTGGCCAAGACAAAATATTTCAAAAGCAAATATTGTCATCTTCTGATATACTAGTACCTGATTATTTATGGTTCTTCGATAGTGAGTATAAAGAAAATGAAGAAGAAATATTAAAGAAAATAAAAAAATTAGGATATCCAGTAATGGTAAAACCAGCAAGATTAGGTAGTAGTGTAGGAATAAGTAAAGTAAAAAATGAAGAAGGTATAAAAGAATCAATTGAAGAAGCAATTAAATATGATGAGAAAATTCTAATAGAAAAAGTAGTCGATAATTTAATTGAAGTAAATTGTAGTGTAATAGGAAATCACGAATACCAAGAAGCAAGTAAACTAGAAGAAGTAATGGGTGTTGATGAATTTCTAAGTTATAGAGATAAATACTTAGGAGGCAGTAAAACAAAAGGTAAATCAACCAAAGGAATGGCTTCAACTAATAGAATATTACCAGCAAGATTAGATGATGACATTACAAAAGAAATACAAGAAATATCTAAAAAAATATTTAAAATACTAAATGCAAGAGGCGTAGTTAGAATAGATTATTTAGTTGATAAAAAAACTAAAAAAGTGTATGCAAACGAAATGAATACAATTCCTGGATCACTTTCATTCTATTTATGGGAAGCATCAGGAAAAACATATGAAGAAATGTTAGATGAAATTATTGGTATTGCTATAAAAGCATACAAAAGAAGAAAAACAAAAGTATTCTCATTTGAAAGTAATATATTAAGCAATTACAATGGATCAAAAGGTTGTAAAGGCAAATTAAAATAAGAACGATTGTTCTTATTTTATTTATTTAATAAATATTCTTCTAATGTTATACCATTTTCATATATATACTTTGCATTCTCAATACCAACATATCTAATATGCCATGGTTCATCCTTATATCCAGTAATATTCGTATTATCCTTAGTATATCTAATAATAAAACCATACAAATGAGCATTTATTTTTAACCACTCATATTCCTTAGTACTACCAAAATCAGTATAAGATTTTAAAACATTATATAAATCAAATGCATAACCAGTTTGATGCTCAGAATGTCCTGGCCTTGCAGAATACGTGTCAACTATTTCAACTGGATCACTTTTTAAATATCCTTCATAAAGTTTCTTTTGATATTCATAACTTCTATAAGCACTTATTATCTTAATAGTCAATCCAACACTAGACGCATCATTATATAAATCCTTAAAATGCTGATACGCTTCTTTATTTCCCTTAATATCACTATTTATAGCATAAGGATATCCTAAATTTTCTAAATCACTTGGAACATAATCATTTCCTAAATTATAATGCTTATTTACAAGTACCAAAGGAGTATAGTTATTTATTGATTTAAAATCTGTTTCATAGAAATTATAATCTATATTGATATTAACATTTTTTACAACCTCATCAATAGACATATCACTATGAATCTCGCTATACTTTTTATACCTTTCAAAATTATCCTTATTATATGTCTTAATATTAACAAATTTATTTTCATCTTTAACATTATTAGTATTATTATTCATAACACGCCTCACTAAAATTATTACGTTTAATACAATTAATGCAACAATAAAAATAATTATTACTTTTTCTTTTTTCATACATTTCACCATTATATCTTATTTTATCATTAAAAATAAATTACTCAAATATTAATATCAACTTCATCGCTTTAATTTTATTGTATTAACAAACGTTCATCAATACTTTTATTTAATATGTATACACTTTTTACATAAATATAGTAAATTTTTATAAAATAATATTTTGACTGAAAATTTGCGTATTTTGTAATATAAAAAGACACAACTCATAAGTTTTATTAGAGGTGTTTTATGAAAAAAATATTATTTGTTTTTTTAATACTTGTATCTTTATTTATAATTCCAGTAAAAGCAGAAGAACAAATGGCTAGTAATGCAAAAAGTGCAATACTAATAGAAGCATCTACAGGAACAATACTATTTGAAAAAAGTTCTAATGAAAAATTTGCACCCGCTTCTATGACAAAAATGATGAGTTTATTAATTATCATGGAAAACATAGACAACGGTAATTTAAAAATGGATGAAATTGTAAAAGCAAGTAAACACGCAGCAAGTATGGGAGGTAGTCAAATATATTTAGAAGAAAATGAAGAAATGAAAGTTGAAGATATGTTAAAAGGTATTACTATTGGTTCTGCGAATGATGTGGTAGTGATAAAAAAGCAGTCGCAAGTTATAGGAGAAGAAATAACAATATAACCACTTTAAAACCTTATATTTTAAAGTATTATTATAAATTGTATATGTAAGCCAAGAAATTGGCTTTTTTTAATGGAGGTGTTACAATGTCAGTTTTTAAAATAGAAAAAAATAAGAATTATACTGTTATGAGTAACTACCATTTGAGAGATCGTGATTTAAGTTATAAAGCAAAAGGATTATTATCGTTTATGTTATCTCTACCAGAAGATTGGGATTATTCTCTTGCAGGATTATGTTCTATTAGTAAAGAAAGCAGGGATGGTATAAGATCTATACTTAAAGAATTACAAGAACATCATTATGTAGAAATTGAAAAGGTAAGAGGAGATAAAGGTTATTTTGAATATAATTATTTAATCTATGAAATACCTCATTTTATTGATTTAGAAAATGAGCAAAGTAATCCAGATATGGAAAAACCACACCTGGATTATCCAAATGTGGAGACAACTACACAAATAAATACTAATATAATAAATACTAAAAAACAAATAGATAAAGATGATAAAACCAAAATATCATCTTTTTTTGTTCCTGAAGAACATAATAGATTAACATTAGAATTAATAGAAAGGGGTTATATAAATGAAGATGATATACAAATATTCTATTATGATAAGTTATTTAATCAGTTATTAGATGATGATAATTCGTATCAAGATTTAATACAAATAATTCATTATATTGTTCCAAGAGTGGTTAAAAGAAATTTTAAAGATGAAGATGGGAATATAATTGAAAATAAATTTGGGTATTTTAAAAATTCAATTATAAGTAATATTCATAGATTAAATTTAGATATTGATGACTTATGGGGAGATGATGAACTAGATAATTATTATAACTTTGATGATATTGAAAGATAATTTTAGACACAAAAAAATCGTACCTATACAAGCATACGATTTGTACTGCTCACCGATATACTACATTACTGCATCGGCTTAACCAGATAACACAGCACTACATACTACTTGTGTCATCAGATAAATTAATATTACTACAAAAAATAATAAAATACAACAATTTTTGACAAATTTGCAAAAAAACTCAGTGATGGCATCTCGTGTTTATTTTTCGCTTATTTGTATAAACTAGAAATGGTGGTGCTAGTTGAGGACAAATAATATTCGTAAAACACCAAGTAAAAATGTAAAATATTATAGATTTAAAGCAGGATACACTCAAGAAGAACTAGCAGAAAAGTGTGATTTAAGTCCAAGATATTTAAGCGATATAGAAAATGCAAAAGGAAATATACCAATTGATACTTTGGAAGTAATTGCATATTATTTGAAAGTTGAACCTTATGTGTTATTAAAAGAACATCAAAATAAGATTTTACCAAAAAGAGTTAATATGAAAAAATAAAACTCTTTTTTTATTGATAATAACTAGAACTGTCATTTCAAGAAATTTTTTGCAAAAGTCGAATGAAAAGATAAATGACAATTTAA
>ULOK01008278.1_pt1 | contig 8851 bp, 8 predicted proteins | sample 1952501 | NCBI WGS metagenome assembly ULOK01 (sample SAMEA4835601, study PRJEB28245) | human gut metagenome | biome: gut microbiome; material: fecal sample | place: Denmark | collected 2008
AAGATTTAATAATGAGTTATGGAGGATAATAGGGGTATTTGGTGAAAATATAAAATTAGTAAGAAAAGATAGTTTGGGAGTTTTGTCGTGGGATGTGAGTGATGGTGTAAATAACAATTGGGGAGTAAACCAATGGGGAGAGAGTACATATGAAGATGGAAATAATTATGTTGGTTCTAGTTTATATAGATATTTAAATGAGCTATATTATGGGGGAAATCAAGTGAATTGTTGGAGAATTAATTATGAGAAAAATGTATTTCAAACAGTGGAATGTCCAAAGGATGATGATGGTAATTTTTTAAAACTTGATGATACAGCAAAATCATTGATAGATAATTATACATGGAATGTAGGTGCTATTGAAGGAAATACAAGAGAAGATACACTTGCATTTTATCAAGCAGAAAGAGGGACAAAGATAGGTAAAATCTGTTCTGGAGGTAAGGTTTGTAATGACACAGTAGTAAGAACAACAGAATGGACTGGATATGTTGGTTTGCCCTATCCAACTGACTATTCATATGCAAGTGAAAATAAAACATGTGAAACAAATATGAACATAAGAAATAGTTCAAATGGTGGGGTGTGTGGAGAAAATAATTGGTTACATAGAAAAACTAAAACTTGGTATCTTTCACCATTTGCAGATTCGACTCATGCTGATATGACATGGTTTGTTTGGAATGATGGAGTGGTAGGGGCACAAAATGCTGGCTATTCTAATGATGTTATACCTTCCATATATCTAAATAGCAATGTACAAATAATAAGTGGTGCAGGAACAAGTGATAATCCATACGTGTTAAAACTTGGTTAGTTATATAACTTTCCAAAAGAAAAATATTAGTGTTGATATTGCAGCGTGTAGTATTCTTGAAATAAAGTATGGGAAATACTTTATTTTCGTATCACTAATTATGCTTAATACTTGCATATGAACAGAAAGTCCACCAAATGATAGTAAGAATACTGCTATTAAACCCTGTTTATATACTGGTATTTTTAGTAAACTTAAGTATTTTAGTCCTTGTGTCATTTCGAATATTCCATTTATTAAAGTTTTGTAATAATTTGGTATTGTTAAGTTATTATTTATAATAGTTGTTAATACTAAGAAAATAGTAACTGTTCCTAGTATCAAAAGAAGTGTATTTATGCTATTTATTATTGATTCTGATAGTATTTGGCCAAAACTTTTATTTGTTTTTGAATTATTCATTTTGATAAGTGCATTTTTTATAGATACTTTTGTGGTATCTTTTTTTGATATATAGTAGTTTCTGAATAATAAACCAATAAATAAATTTCCTATGTAATGAGATATAAGAATTGATAAACCAATTTCTTTATTGTTTAAAAACATAATTGAAAGTGTGCCTAATATAAATAGTGGATTTGAAAAGTGTGTGAATGTGAGTAGTTTAGTTGCTTCTTCATCGTTTATTTCTCCTTTTAATAGTAGTTCTTTTGTATATTTTGCACTACTAGGGAAACCACTTAGAATACTAAGTATTATTACGAATGATCCAGTTCCATTTATTTTAAATAATTTGTACATTATGTTTTTTAAAAGTTCTCCAATAAGTGATGGAAATCCTAAGTTTATGAGAATGTTACCAATAACAAAAAATGGGAATAGTGATGGGAATATATTGTTTTTCCATATACTAAAGGAGAAGTTTACTGATTCTAAAACGCTTTTGCTTTCTATTAAAACTTCCATTCCTATAATTAAAACTGTTAACAAAATGACTAGATTGATAAATATTTTTTTCATATTCTCTCCTTTTTTGATATACTTATAATATGGAGGTGTTTATGCTTAGTAGATTATATTCAAAATTTAAGAAATTCATTAAAAATAATTATATATATATGCTTATTATTTTAACTGTTGTTGTTGTTTTTGTTATTCCTGTTCCATATTATATAGATGCACCAGGTGGTCTTATAAATTTAAATGAGAAAATATTTGTTAAGGATAAAAAGAATAGCGAAGGTAGTTTTAATCTTACTTATGTGTCTGAAATGAAAGGAAATGTTTTTACATTTTTGACATCTATTTTTGATAAGAATTGGGATGCTATACCTAATAGTGAAAATGAAAATAGTAATGGGGGTGCTTTAAGAAATAAATTATTACTTGATAATTCTTTAAATAATGCATATTATGTTGCTAATAGTTATTTGAATAGGGATATTAAAGTTAAAAATACAAGTATATATGTAGTTTATACTGATTTAGATTCTGATACTGATTTATCTATAGGTGATATTATTTTAGAAGTAGATGGTAGAGAAATAAGTAGTTTAGAAGATTATTCGAGTGTAGTAAATTCTAAAAGTGTAGGTGATAAGATAAGTATAAAAGTTAAGAATTCTGAAAAAGAGAAATATGCTGTTGTAAAGGAAAATAATAAAAAAAATAGTACTTTAATTTATCTTCTTAAAAATAATGAATATGATATGAGTGATGTAACATTTAAGTTTAAAGATAATGAATCTGGTTCATCTGGTGGACTTATGATGGCACTTAGTATATATAATCAGTTAACTGATTTTGATTTGACTAATGGGTTAAAAATAGCTGGTACAGGTACTATAAGTGAAGATGGCTCGGTTGGTGAAATTAGTGGAATTAAATATAAGATAGTTGGTGCTGGTGAGAATGATGTGGATATATTTTTAGTACCAAAGGAAAATTATATAGAAGCGAAGGAAGTAAAAAAGATAAATGGATATAAGATGCAACTTGTATCTGTGGAAACGTTTTCTGATGCGATTAAATTTTTAACAGAGTATAAAAAACCTTAAAACCAATGTTATTAACTTAAGAGGGTAGATATTTAAAATTCTATCTTTTTTGATACACTGAAATAAGTAATAAAAAAGTAAAAACTGAAGAAATGACTACAAGAGAAGTGATTTTAAGATAGAAAAATGTAATGTAAAGAGATTAAATACAATTATGATTGCAGTGAAATAGAAATAGCTAAAAGTCATTATGAAAAACTTAATAAAGAAAAACATATCTCTTAAATTAATAATGTTAGTAGTAAAAATGTTTTTTTTATTCATATTAAGTAATGTTTATACATAATAATTAGTGAAAGTGAGGAATAATATGAAACAGATAATACCTTTTACAAAAACTATTGATTTAAGTACAAATGTAGAAGAAATAACAAGTATATCGTTAGATAAAATAATTAATAGTAATAGAGATAATGAGATAACTGGTGATTTTGAATTATATTTGGAATATAAGGAGAATGATATAAGTATTGATACAGAGAGCTATACTGCTACTATACCTTTTAATATAAGTTTGGATGATAGATATGATTCAAAGGATTCAAAAGTTGAAATAGATGATTTTTATTATGAAATAGAAGATTCTAGAGTTATACTTCATGTGGATGTTTTAGTGGATGGGTTAAATGTTGCTGAAAAGGAATTGGAAAATGTTATACCTATTAGAAAAGAAGAGGTAAGTGAAGATGAAAAGATTGAGGATGTTAAAAGTGAAATTAAATTAGAAGAAGATAGAGAAGATGAAATAGAGGGTGCTTTAATGGATAAAAGAGATGAAATAGAAGATTTATTTAAGGAAGTAGATGAGGAGATTAAACCAGTAGAAGTTAAGGAAAAGAAATCTAAACCGATATTTGAAACTTTTGATCCAAATAATGAAACATATGTAACTTATAATGTTCATATAGTAAGAAATGATGATAATGTTGATTCAATATGTGCAAAATATAATGTTACAAAGGAAGAATTAGCTTATTATAATGAATTAAAAGAAATTAAAATGGGAGATAAACTTATAGTACCTACATATAAGAAATGAAAAGATTAAAGGAAATATTTGGTGAGTGTAGTTGTAGTAATTTAATAAAAAAGGGTAAATGCTTGATAGCCACTGTTAATGGTAATAGTGTAGCGATAAAAGAAAAAAATAATCATAATATAAAGGAAACTTATGATTATTTGTCTTCTAGGGGTTTTGATTATTATCCTAAGTTAATACTTAATAATAATAAATATAATGTATATGAGTATATAAGAGAAGTGAATAGTCCGCTTGAACAAAAGGCAATTGATATGATGACACTTTTAAGTATGCTTCATAATAAAACTACATTTTATAAAGAAATGGATATAAATGAATATAAGGAAATTTTTGAAAATATAAGTGGAAGAATTGAGTATACTATTAATTATTATAATAATCTTATGAATGTAATAGAAACCCATGTGTTTATGAGCCCATCGGAGTATTTGATAGCAAGAAATATTTCTAAAATAATGGGTTCTTTGCAGTATTCTAAGAGTAGTATAAATGAATGGTATGATTTGGTTAAAACAATTGCAAAGAAAAGAGTGGTATTATTATATAATAATACAGATATTAATCATGTAGTAAGGGGAAAAGATTTATATTTGATAAATTGGGATAAAAGTGTGCATAATATTCCAATATATGATTTATATAATTTTTATATGAGATATGCACTTAATTTTGATTTTGATGATTTATTTAATTATTATGAAAGTAAGTATCCGTTATTAAAAGAAGAAAAGTTGCTTTTATATATTTTAATTTCTATACCTAATGATATTCATTTTACTAATAATGAAATAGAAAATTGTAAAAATTGTAAGAATATGATAGATAGAATTTATAAGACGGAGGTTTTAATATTTAAAAATACCAAAGAAGGAAATACAGAATAATGCCGATATTTCTAAAAATAGAATTATGGCATTTATTTTTGATGTAATAAAAACAGTTAATAATGCTTGATAGAATACGGCAAATATGAATAAAAAGAAACACCATAAAAGAAATATTGGACCTCTAAAGAATGGGCAAAAGTTACGCATAATTATCACCTAGTATATAATATTCGTAAAATGAATAATGGTTATTTGTTTATATATTGACAATTGAGTATGTATTCAATTATAATGTTAATAGTTGAATAGAAATTCAATTATAGGAGGATATATGAATAAAGAATTTTGTTGCGATTGTAATGTAATACATGAGGATGTTGTTAATGATGCGATTAGTAAAATGCCAGATAGGGCTGTATTAGATGAGGTTGCTAATTTTTTTAAGATATTGGGAGTGCCTACAAGGATGAAAATATTATTTGCACTTGATAGTAATGAAATGTGTGTTTGTGATATAGCAAATGTATTAAGGATGACTAAATCATCAATATCACATCAGTTAAATATTTTGAAGATGAATAATATTGTTAAGTGTAGAAAAAGTGGTAAAGAGGTATACTATACATTAGATGATGAACATGTAAAAGAGGTATTTGAAGTGGCGCTTTCACATGTTATGCATAAGGAGTGTTTATGAAAAAATATAAGTATAATATAAATAATTTGGATTGTGCTAATTGTGCAAGAGAAATTGAGGAGTTTTTGGATAAAAATAAGAATTTTAATAATGTGCGTGTGAACTTTAATACATTAACGCTTTCTTATGAATCAGATAAAAATTTTAGTTTGGATGAGATTAATGATTTAATTCAAAATGTTGAACCAGATGTGAGTGTATCTGAAGAGGTTATGGATAATAAAAAAGAATTTAATATTATTATATTGTTATTAGGAGTTTTAATAAGTATTTTTGCTTATTTCCTTAAGGTATCAAATACTACAAAGTTAATTCTTTATTTAATATCTTATGTTTTACTGCTTTATAGAACTACTCTAAATGCAGTTAAGTTATTGTTTAAGAGTAAGACAATTAATGAAAATGCTTTATTAACAATATCTTGTATTGGGGCTTTTATAATAGGTGATGTAATGGAAGGTGTTATGGTTATTACATTATATACTATAGGTAAGATATTAGAAGAAAAAGCAGTAAATAATTCAAGGAAATCAATTAAGAATCTAATGAATTTAAAGAGTCCATATGCAAATATTAAAAGAGGTAATAATGTAATTCAAGATGATGTTTCAAAAGTTTTAGTAAATGATATTTTAATAGTTAAAAAAGGGGAGGCAGTACCTGTTGATGGTGTTGTTATAAAAGGTGTTACCAGATTGGATACTTCATCTTTAACTGGTGAAAGTGATGCATTGGTTGTGAAAAAGGGTGATAGTGTTTTATCTTCTTCGATTAATTTAGAAAATGTTATTGAGATTAGAGCAACAAAGGAGTTTTCTGAATCTACTGCTTCTAAAGTGTTAGAATTATTAGAGAGTGCCACTGAAAAAAAATCAAAAACAGAAACTGTTGTATCAAAGGTAAGTAAGATATATACACCAGTAGTTTTATTTCTTGCGTTTATGGTATCAGTTATATTACCAACAATATTTAATGTTAGTGTAAATGATGTATTATATAGAAGTTTAACTTTTTTAGTAATTTCTTGTCCTTGTGCTATAGCAATATCAGTACCTCTTTCTTATTTTACAGCGATTGGGGTTGCTAGTAGAAAAGGTATATTGATTAAGGGAAGTAATTATTTAGATAATTTAAGTAATGTTAAAAATATTATATTTGATAAAACTGGAACACTTACTAATGGTTCATTTGTTGTTACTGATATAAAGGTATTAGATAAAAATTATACTGTTGAAGAGGTTATAGATATATTAGTGAAGGGTGAATCGTTTTCTAATCATCCTATAGCAAAATCAATAATGAAATTAAAGAATAGTAAAGTTAATAACAAAGATGTTAAAGATTATGAAGAAATAGAGGGTAGAGGAATTAGATTTAAATTAAATAATAAAAATATATCTATTGGAAATAAAAATATATGTAAATGTAAGTATGAGGCAACATTACATTTAAATATAGATAATAAACATACCGCATCGATATATATAAATGATGGTATAAAAGAAAATGTAGCAAATATGATATCAAATCTTAAAAGTAGTGGAATAAAAACATATATGTTTACTGGTGATAAAAAGGAAACTGCTATTGATATAGGTAAGAAAATAGGAATAGATGAGATAAAGTATGAGATGTTACCTACTGATAAATATGAAAATTATGAGAAAATAGCAAATAAAAATGAAATAACTATATTTGTTGGTGATGGTGTAAATGATGCACCTACTTTAAAAAGAGCGGATATAGGAATAAGTATGGGGAATGTTGGTACTGATGCTTCTATAGAGGCAAGTGATGTTGTTTTAATGAATGATGATGTGGATAAAATACCACTAGCAATAGATATATCAAAATATACTAAGTATATAATTAAACAAAATTTAGTATTTGCTATAGTAGTAAAATTAGCAATATTATTATTAAGTGTATTTGGTTATGCTAATATGTGGCTAGCAGTATTTGCAGATACTGGTGTTACGCTTCTTACAATATTAAATACTTTAAGAATTATAAAGAGGTTTAAATAGTTTTACAAATTGGTAATTTTGTGATATATTATTGTTGTAAATTTAATTAGAAGGGAGTGTGATTAATATGAAGAATTTACAAATTATAAATAATACAGAATTAATCACTACTTCTAATGTAGTAAACTTGTAGTTTTTCTTTTAAAAATGATTCTGTATTATACAGAATTATTTTTTTGGAGGATAAAAATATATGAAATTAAATATTAATGATGTAGCGGCATTGGCTATAAAAAATAATACTAAAAGAGTGGAAGTAAGAGTAGGTAAAGAAAGTAACGAATATGATTTTAGTAAGTTAAATAAAAATGATATTATAGAATTTAATAGCAATAATTTGGGTATATTTTATGTTAAAGTTAAAGAAGTTAATTGTTATGATTCTTTAGATGAATTATTTATTTTAGAGGGAACTAGATATGTAACTTTATCTATTAATGATGAAGAGAATCTAACTAAACTTAGAAAAAATTGTGTATATGCAATTCATATAGAATATCTATATAGTGAAAATACTGTTTGGGAAGAACTATATGAAAAGGCAAAAAATGTTAGAAATAAAAAAGATATATCAGGAATGATTAGTAGTGGAGGAGTTGTGCAGCAATATTAACTAAAGATCATAATATTTATACTGGTGTTTGTATTGATACTGCATCAACACTTGGGATGTGTGCTGAGAGAAATGCAATTGCTAATATGATTACTAATGGAGAAAGTGAGATTATAAAACTAGTATGTATTGATTCTAAAGGTAATGTTGGTTTACCATGTGGTGCTTGTAGAGAATATTTAATGCAACTTTCTAAAAGTAGTAAAAATATTGAAATATTAAAAGATATTGATTCGAAAGAAATAGTAAAACTTGATGAATTAATTCCTGGTTGGTGGGGATATGATAGAGTGTAAGGAAGATGAATATGCAAATAATTGAATATGAAGATAAGTATTTGGAAGATGTTAAAGATTTATTAGTTGAGTTAGAGGAATATATTGTATCAATTGATAAAGATAATTTAGATTGTGTTCATCCTGAATATAGAGAAAAAATGGCAGGATTAGATTTAGAAGAAGTTAAGAATAATAATGGTAAATGTTATATAGCAGTTTGTAATAATAAAGTTATGGGTTTAATTATGGGTACAATTATTAAATTTGATGAATATGATTATTTAGATTATAAATGTCCTAAAGAAGGAGAAATAACTGAATTGATAGTTTCTAAAAATGGAAGGAGCAAAGGTATAGGTAATATGCTTATGAGTAAGATGGAGGATTATTTTAAATCTATGGAATGTAAATATATTTTAGTAGATGTATTTGCCTATAATGAAAATGCGATTAAGTTTTATGAAAGAAATGGTTATCATGCAAGAATGTATACAAAAATAAAGAAATTGTAATACCTTACAGTTTATTTTTTTATATAATTGTGGTATAT
>ULOK01030182.1_pt1 | contig 8800 bp, 5 predicted proteins | sample 1952501 | NCBI WGS metagenome assembly ULOK01 (sample SAMEA4835601, study PRJEB28245) | human gut metagenome | biome: gut microbiome; material: fecal sample | place: Denmark | collected 2008
ATTCACTGTCTACTTTAGAGACATCATATCATTTCTAGTAACCTCTTTAGTTGTTTGATTATTGACTATATTAAAGTAATTAAATACTCCATTTGTGACTTATCAAAAGTATCTAACGCATAACTAAAATCTAATAAATCAACATCGCAATCAAATTCATTACTTAAATAATTCTTCATAATCTTAATCATATCATTCTTTTCTTTATTTATTAATGATTCATTAAAAATTACAACAAAGTCTAAATCACTTTTTTCTGTATTATTTCCTTTCGCAAATGAACCAAATAAATATAATTTTTCTATATAGTAATTATTAACTAATTCTTCCTTAATGCCTTTAATTTTTTGAATAACATCATCTCTAGAAAGTAAACAAGGTTTCTTTTCTTTTTTTACTAATTCAATATCATAAAATATTCTAATCAAACTAGATAAATCATTACTTTTAATAGCTTCTTTGTAATCCTTATGACAATACTCATAAGGCATTAAGAACCATCTATTTTTCTTTAGCATTACATAATTAGATATTAAGAATGCAAATTCAATATTATTTTTAGCAATATTGTTTGTAATATACAAATGAAGTAATGCAGCTAATGAATGAGGTGCAACATCAATATTTTTATAATATATTTCGATTATTTTTGTAGCAATTTCATTTTCTAAAAGTTTATTAGTTAATAAGAAATATGCTTGAATAATAAGTTCCTCTGTAAAAGATTGATTAATGTTATTGAAAATATAATTTGAACAATTGCACAATTTTTTAATTAATATTTCGATTTTTCCAATACAATTGTTGTTATCATAATAAAGTTTTTGTATATATTCTTGGGTGATAAAAGTATCATAAAATTTTATTATATAATATATCAATTTAATTATTTCTTTACTTTTATTCATAAAAAATATTACTTATACATCAATAAAAATATTTTCACAAATAATATCAAACATTATATCACCATATTGATTTTTAATAATAATATGTATTAAATCACTTTCTCTCATTAATTCAAAAGAGTCAATTTCAATATGAGCAGTAATAATATTATCTTTTTTACATGATATTAAGGCGTTTTTTATATTAATATTTAATGTATGAAAATTTTCAAATCCTATAATTACATTTTTCGAATCAGAAATCTGCTCATTTTCCCAAAAATAATAAACTTTCATTTTAATATTAAAGTTGTCATATAAGCAAACTTCATCAATAATAGACTCATAAAAATCATATTTTTCTAATATTTCATTTAAATCATTTATTCTCATAAAATCCTCCATAATAATTAGATTAATAATCTAAAAATAGAAATGAGTTAAGTTTCTAAATGCCTGTTTAGAAACATCACTTAAAACAGAACCATTAGCACTCAAATAATTACCACCGCTATTCATAACTCTGAAATATGCATTACCATTAGCAGGAGCCACCTGAATTCTGAACGTTAAGTTACCTCGCTTCATAATGGTTGCTGGACCACTCGATGCACTTTTAAATGTAACTTCTTTTGAAAAACCCAAATCATCTAATTTATTAATCAATTCATCAGGAGTATACTTACTACCAACCTGATTATAGTTTTCTATTCCTAATTCTTCAAAAATACATTTATTATGAACTAAAAATGAGTTTTCACCAACATAATATGTATGATAGTCTGATACTTCAAAGTTATATGTAGTTTCTTCAACTTCTAGTTCTTCAATTTCTTTTGCAATTAAACTTGCAGTACAATTATTATACAGCAAAACTAAATCATTTTCAAGTAAATCAATTGATTTTATCCAGCCTAAATTATTCACATAGAACGGATGACCTTCTGTACATTCTATTTCTTCAGTTGTTCCATCTAAAAATTCAAATAATAAGTGCACCCATTTTTTTGTTTTATTTCTAAATAATTGGGTAACTTTCTTTAAAGTTTTATCTCCTGTTTCTTCATTAAATGCCCATACTTCATCACCAACTTCAATGTCTTCAATTTTTTTATTACCTAATGATGTCAAAATTAACGTTCCTGCAATAAAGCAATGATCCGGAACTTTGCATCTACTACTTGCAGCTTTAGATAATACACTGATAGCTTGACTCGCACAGAACATTAAGGCACCAGTCGTAAATCCATTAATGAATCCTTCAATTGCTCCTTTTACTAACCCTTCCATAAAACTATTACCATTAATTGCATTGATTATACCACCAATTATTCCACCAATAATGGCACCACTTATCGCAGCTTTTAATCCTGCCATAAACATACCTACTCCAAATGCTGAAGTTACAGGTATACACATCAGAACAATTGAAACAATAAATACTACAGAAAAGGCAATCCACTGAATTGCTTTTTTCCAGTTTAGTGACCACCATGATTTATCAAGAAGTGGATCATAAGTAGGATCAGGATAAAGTTCAGTATCTGTAAATATTGTATTTTCATTTACTTCATATGTAATACTATTATCAAGTGTAATAGCATGTCTATCTAATGCATTAACTTCAGTTGGAGTAATATTTTCAATATTATCTGCATTTAAATACTGCATTAATGTTGGAGAATAATATCTACCATTTACAAAGTATAAACCAGTTTCTAAATCTAAATAATGTGATTTCCATCTAAATGGATTATTGTGAAGTACGAATCTATCTCTTGCTCCATTTGTTGCATCACTATCAATTGATAATTCTTTCACTTGACAATTTCCCCACGCATCATAGATGTATTCACCAATTGTTTTTCCTTGATACAGAATTTTACTAACGTTACCTAGAGGGTCTTTTATAAAAGTAAAGTTACAACCATCGTATCTTAATCCAGCAATTCCTTCAGCATCATAAAAATATCTCATTGATTTACTTGATGAACCATTTGAATAGCTCCAATCTTCTCCTAAAATTCTACTTCCATCTAGATAGTACTTTACATATTGTGTATTTGTTGATGGTAATTTTATTCTTTTTTTATATCTCACGCCTTGATAATTATAGTAATAGTCGCATTTTTTTACGTAATCTGTAGTTGAATAATAGTTGTTACTTGTTGTACCAATATAGTAAGATGATAGTAGATTGCGGGAATTATATCCTATCGTTCCTAATGTATCTTTTATTATATTACCATAATTATCATAACTAATTGGATAATCTATTCCTAATAAGGAAATGTTTGTTTTTCTACCATTTTGATATGTAAACTTTTTATATACACTTCCATCTTTTATAACTTTTCTTAAATTCCCAGAATTTTTATAATAGTCATATTCAATATTTAAAGTTTCTATACCATCATCAGTTCTAGTTTCTTTAATTAATCTATCAAAAGTATCATATTCATAATTATTTATTCTTGAAATATAATTTACTGTACTACATAATTTTTCATCTGTTGGATTTTCAACAAATCTTTTTCCAAAAGATGATACCATTGTTAGATTATTTTTACTATCATATGAATTATCATAAGTTAATTCAGCATAATCATTACTATTGTTATCTTTAGAATTAATAACATATTTTATTTGCGAAACTGTTGTTTTGCCTACTTCATACTTTAATTTCTTATCTAAATTAATTTTATTATTATATGCTAAAAATTTTTTATGTTCTATTTCTTCATTTGATTTTTGCGATAATCGTCCTAGTTCATCATATGAATATTGAAAATTAAAGTCTTTATAATTTTCTTCAAACTCATTTGAGTTTTCTCCATTCATTTTTACATACTTTGTTCTTCTAATTCTTGGATCATTAAATTTTGGCTTTTCTTCATCATATTCTGAGTCTTCTTTTACTACTTGTGACATAATATACTCATTTTCTTTTTGAAAATAATATTGAGTATCACCATTTCCAACTTGACGAACTTGCATTTCTTTATTATTTGAAGAATTACTTTTTACTCGATATCCACTAGGTCTGTTTTCATCATCGTATATATAATCATAAGTCACTTTTTCATATGGATCTACAATTTGAGTTACTTTTGCTACTGATTCACTCTCATTGGCTGATTGATAATTGAATAAAACTGTTGTTCCACTATCTACAGAGTTCTTTTTATTTGTTTGTGATAAAATTTTGCCATAATTATCTATCTTTGTTTCATTTTCATATGCAGTATTTATAATTTTATCATTAACAACTTCTTCATTATTATATATTTTCTCAACTATAATATCATAACTACTTTCTTTTTGAACATTTTTTTCTAATACTAAACGTCCATTTTCAAAATATTTTAATGGTTCACCAAAAGCATTATATATGAAGCCATAAGTTCTATTACTTAAATCTCTTACGCATTTAATTCTACCATATTCATCATACAATAATGTATTTTTGTATTCTACAGATGAATCCGAATTATTTAAATTTGAAACTGTAGTAATTTTTTCATTATATCCATCATAAGTAAACTTTTCTTTTGAATTTCCTTCTAATGTATAATTTGTAGTAAAATGTGGTTCATTATAATAAAATTCTTTTTTCACACCATTTTGAATGCAGCTTTTAGGATTTTCTCTTAATTTTTCTTCAACAGTTCCATAATCATATGTTGTTGTTAAATACTCTTTATTTATTACATCATCATTATAAACACTAGTAGATGTTAAATTACCATAACTATCATAATAATATGCTGTTACAACAGAATATTCATCTTTTTTCGCTCTAGGAGTTCCGTTAGCATTTTGCCATTCATATGTTTTTGTAGATTTGCTTTCTTCAACCCTTTTATCTATTTCTTCCATTAATTGAATTGCTACTTTAGTTTCATAATAATATTTTGTTGAAGTTTCTTTATGAAATCTAACTTGTGTCTCTGTAACACTCCATTGTTTTTTGGCAATTCTATTTGATGAATATGTGTAATAATTTGGTATTCCGTTACTATCAATTGATAAACTAACTGAATTAGAATTTGTGATAATTTTTACACTGCTTACAGATTTGACTTTAGTTCCACTACAATATACTAAATCAAATGTTGTTTGCCCCTTTTGTTGTTTGTAATATAAACTTTTATATGTAGCAAATAAATCACTATCTGTTAAAAAGAATTCAGATGAAATTGTTTCATTTTTTTGAGCACTATTTTCTACATAGTTAACATTGGTTGCATCTTTTAGATCAATTATCGTTGATCCATTAATAAATTTAGTTGTTGTATTATTTCCAATTGCTATTCGAAAGTCTGATAAGTATAAAATTTCTGAATTATTTAAATTTGAAAACTCAACCCATATATCAGTAATTTTATCCTGTTTTTCACCTAAGAAAACTGGAATAGTTACATATTGCCAAGATCCGCTTTTTGTTTTATCAATCAGTGATTTTCCGTATTCACTCGTAACACCATTCTTTTTAATATGTATTTTTGCAAAAACATCATTATTAATATCTTTATTTACTCTTAACCAAAATGAAACAACAAAATTTTCAGTATATTCATTTTTTCTTTTTTCTCCATTATCATAATCATCAAATATACTTAAAAAGGATGATAAATTCACTGCTTCATATTTATATTCATTTGTATTTGTGATAACATTTGCTGTTTGCCCGTTAATAGCATAAATTGATGACCCTGAAGTTGATAACTGCCAGCCACCAGTTTTAAATAATGTTTTACAATTATTGTTGTTAGCAGAGTCAACTTCTAAAATACTTGATGTAAATCCGTTAATATTAAAATAATATCGTGTCCTAATATTTTTATCATTGATAACATCAGTATAACTTGTTGAATATATAAACGATGTTGTATTTTTTACATATTCATCAATCATTTTTAATTCATACCCTTTAACTTTTTTTCCAGTACCTACTAGATAATGACCTTCACCTATATACTCATTATCTCCTGTAAATAATTCAGCCTGCAATTCTTCTGTAATAAGTTGCTTTTGCATTGCGCCTTCATATATAGTAACAATTTTAGGATTACTTGAATTATAATTACTCTTAAATTGTAAAGCTCGTAAACTTTCTGCATCTATTGCATAATTTAAAACTCCTATTGAATCATATTTAAAATACATCATTTCTTTAGAATTTTTTCCATTATTTTTAATAATTTTTTCTAATTGATTTGAACTATTATAGCTACATTGTAAACTAACATTATATGTATCAGCAGACATTTCTTTTAAATTACCATTAGTATAATATGTTAAATTTATTTTTCTACCTGATTTTCTAGAATCATAAATAGAAATTAAATTATCACCATTATACGAAATTAATTTGTTAATATTAGCATTTACACTAGAAATAATATTAGTTATTCTCCCTTGTAAATCAAATTTTATAATACTATTATTACCATCATAAATATCCGAATATCTATTTTCGCCTGTTAATAATCGTAACCCACTACCACTAGCATCATAATAAACGCTTCTTGAATCACCATATGTATTGCTATTTTTATATTTTACAAATCTATGAATATTCCAATTTGAATCTATATATACATAATCTCCTTCTTCAAAATTTGTTATATTATATGCAGAATCATATGGAAAAACATATTGTTGAATATTTAGTTTCCAACCATTTCCTAATCCAATTTTTAGATTTCCAAAATCTGAGTTTTTTATTTGCGAATTATAAATTAGAGATGTAGATATTTGAAAACTATTTGCACCTATTGATAAACCAGGACATTCAAATAATAATCTTCCTGTATTTAAATTTAAGTTTGCTAAACCAAGTCCGCAATTAAAATCAAGTTGAGTTTGATTAATTTTACTATTATCCATAATAAATATCTCCATTCACTATTATTTTAATTGCTCTAAAGCTTGTTTTACTACATCACTATCTTTTAATAGTTTCATTGTATTTTCACTGTTACATAATACTCTTCTATTTCCTCTACCACTAATAAATACAACATCACCTTCTTTAGAATCGTAAATAGCTTGTTTTATTGCTTCTTCTCTATCCACAATAATAGTTGAAGGTGTTTTTACATCCAAATAAGATTCTAACTCCTTACAAATTTCTAATGGATTTTCTTTCCCACTATCACTTTCAGTTAAATAAACATAATCAGCAACTCCTTTTAATAAATTCATTGCATATTTTCTAACTTCTTTTCTTTGTGAGGCAAATTCTTCTGTTTTAAATCTTTCTTCCCAATGTTTATATCCATGTCCCATTGATCCAATAACTATTTTAATTTTGTTCACTTTTCCTTGTTCTTTTAATGTTTTCAAACATTCAAGCATTGCGGGAAGATGAGCATCAACTATAATAATTTTTCCTTTCTCTTTAAAAACTTCAGCTCTTCCTGGAATAACTAAATTATTTAATGCCTCTTCAAATTTTGTATTATTAAAAACACTTAAAGCTTCTAATGTCGTAATCGCAGTTAAAACATTTAATGCATTATATGACATCATTAAGTTTGTATTTAAATTAAATACTTCATCATTTAATTTAAATTGTAACTTCATTCCGGAAATTTCAGAATCCAAACCAGTTAATAAACATGTTATTTGTTCTTTGTTTACTCCTTTTAATGTAGCAATATAATTACTTGAGCATATATATTTTGGATAGTTATTTAACTGTAATAATTCCTCTAGTAATTCCTTACTATAATCTTGAAACCCAAATACACATTTGCATTCATCATCAATATTTCTAAAAAATGATTTTTTCAATTCCACATATTCTTCTTCTGTATATTGTTCTAAATTGTGTTTTGAATTCAAATTAGTTAGCACTCTTACATCAAATGGTACGTCCTTTAAAAAACCTTTTTCAAGTGTACTCTCATTAACTTCTAAAACTAAATAATCTGCACCGTATGCTTCAACTTCTTCGATAATACTAATTAAGGATTCTACGTCTCTTACAGCAACTTCATATGCTTCATTTTTCTTTAAATAACTAGCTGGTGAATCAACCATTACACTTGAATATAGTGTAGATTTATATCCTATATATTTTAAATAATTATGAATCATTAATGCTGTAGTTGATTTCCCACGACTTCCAGTAATACCTATAATTGTTAACTTACTATCTTGTTTTCTACTTTTATTTTGAAATTCTTTTCTAATAATTCTTTTCTTAATTTGTTTTTTTTCTAATTTTTCTTTTATTTTTAATAATTTCATTTATATTCTCTCCTTGTGTTTTTAGTCTTCGGGTGTTATAGATGGTACTTGTAAAGTAACAGTACATGTTACTTTTTTAATCATCTCATCAGTTGCTTGCGAAATTAGTTTTACTATAAAATCAAGTTCTGTAGTTTCCAATGTTTCTGGGCACTCAATTCCAGTAATATCAATAGTTATTGTTCCTGCTGTTGCAGTATCTGGAGCAGAAACGCTAAAATATTCTGGATAATTATTTTCAACACTAATTCTTACTGCTTCTGATACTTCAATACTAACGCTATTGTGCATAGCCGATGATCCATCAAACAAAATTGTAGCTTCAGTAGTTTCTAAAATAGCTAAACCATTTTCATGATAATTTTCTAATGCTTCTTTGATTTTAGTAATTATCATATCATTAATAATTGCATTTAACGTTGTTGCATTTAGCGGTGTACCACTAATTGAAGCAACATCATTTCTAGAAACTTTTGCATAAATTTTTGAAATTTCACCTGCTTGATTTCTTTCAACACTTTCAACTTCTAAAATTCTTTTATTCAAGCCACTTCCTGCTCGATCTTTAAATTCATTCATTCTTTTCTTCTCCTTTTGTTTTAAATATTTGTTTTATTATTTGATTTGTACCAGTTGAACTAGTACCACTAACT
>ULOK01043129.1_pt1 | contig 8755 bp, 7 predicted proteins | sample 1952501 | NCBI WGS metagenome assembly ULOK01 (sample SAMEA4835601, study PRJEB28245) | human gut metagenome | biome: gut microbiome; material: fecal sample | place: Denmark | collected 2008
ATGCCCGTTATCACAAGTGATTTCGGCCTTCGGATTTATTCGTTTGAGCAGTTCCGATGCAGGCTCGTCATTAGGGTCTTGCGATACGAGTTTGCCGTGAATGGCGATGTCAAGAATCTTGCTTTTGGCTTGCTTAATAGCAGTTTGTAAGTCTGTTTGACTTTTTTCTATTTGGTAAATTAAAGCAAACCAACGCTTAATTTCGTCTACAATGCGATGCTGTTCTGCGAGAGGAGGAATGGCAATATTCAAATTTAGCGTATTTTCTGAACTAATGTTGCCTTGACTAACGTTTCCTGTTTCTGTGGAAAATATCGCATCCAGCACATATTTCCCCTTCAATGCAAAACAAATAAAATCTATATCAACTTCTGGAGAAAGGCTTCTAAGACAACCAACACGTTGATTTAGAAGCAATTTCTTGGAAATTAGTGGGACTTTAACCGAATAGAAATAATCTCGTTTCCCTTTTGTGCCTGTCATTGTGAATAAAATGTCATCTTTTTGCAGCAAGTATTTTTCAGCAGTTTCTTTACCAATTATATCTTCAACAAATACAGGCTGTGTATCAAGTAACAAATTATCATTCTTGACGTTCCCAATTCTTATGACTTGCCAGTCAGATTGATTAACATAGGTATTGCTTTTATAGGCATAACCACCTTGAAAATTAGCAATATCTCCCAATTTACACCATACCCACCCTTCCGGCACTTCAAACGGCACATTCTGCTGATAATGGGGCGTATCGGAAAACTTTGCAGACTTCTTTGCTCGTTTAATCTTTCCTTCCTTTATAAGCCGTTCTTTTTCTGCCTTTATTCTTTCAAGCAGGACAGAGGCAGGCTCATCATTCGGATCTTGTGGCACGAGTTTACCATGAATGGCAAGGTCTAGTATCTTTTGGCGGAGTTCCTTCGTGTTCATAATTATTTGTCATTAGAGTTTTCCAACATCTTATCCTCATTGAAAGCCTTAATCTCGCTCTCGATTACTTGTTTAAGTTCTTCTTTGGGGATAATAAGTTGATAATCGGCAACGCCGATGGGCTTGCCCATATCTTCGAGAGCCATTTCAACCTCAACGTGGTCTTTCTCTGCACAGAGTATTATTCCGATTGAACGGTTTTCTCCTTTGAAGCGTTCAAGGCGGTCGAGCAAGGAGAGGTAATAGTTCATCTTTCCGGCATATTCCGGCTTAAATTCACCAATTTTCAAGTCGATGGCAACAAGGGAGCGCAGCCCTCTGTGGAACAACAACAAATCTACACGACTCGTCTTACCGTTATATTCCAACTCATATTGATTGCCTATAAACGTAAAGCCCTTGCCAAGCTCAAGCAAAAAGAGCTTTACCTTATCAACTAACCTGCGCTCAAGTTCCAACTCCAATATCGGGGAAGTAACTCCAAGAAAGCCCAGATTATAGCTGCTACGGAACACTTCATTAGCATACAAGGCTTGCGGGGCGGGTAGCGTCTTACTGAAATTATTGTCGCTTTCAGTCCTAAGCTCCTTATGCTCGTGCAATTTCATTTTTAAGGCACTTGTCAGCAAATCGCGGTTCCAACCTTTCTTCACGGCCTCTTCTGCATAAAAAAGCGTATCGGCATCGTTCAAGTTCTTGTTAAGCAACAGTAAGTTGTGCCCCCACGGCAAAACTGCTACGGCCTGTAGCAGTTTTGGGTCGCTGTCCGCATATCGCTGATAAAACTTCTTCATGTTCCACATTTGTCGTGTGGAAAGCCCCATACTTGGGTATTGAGCTTTCAAATCTACAGACAGACGCTTGACAACACCGCTGCCATGCGTACTTTCTATTTTTCTTTCATACAGCAACTTGCCGATTTTCCAATAGGCGGATGTAACATTGCCGTTAACCTGTTTGGCTACCCGTTGCCGCGTGTCGTTGATTACTGCAACAGCCTGTTGCAGTAATTCCTGATATTCATTTTCAGACAAGCCCAGCTTAGCGATTTCGTCCATATCAATCCTCCTTAATGTCTGCCAACAACTTTTTCAATTCGGCCACAGCATTGCTGATGTTCTGGCTTTTCTCCTCAATGTCAGTCATGAGTTCAGCAAGAGTGCGGTTATCTTCCTCGTCACCTTGCCTAATCCAAGTAATGTCAAGACTGGTTTTGTCGCGAGCCATAATTTCATCTATCGTGTATCTGCGCCAACGACCAGACGGATTTGTTTCAGTGTTGTAAGTTTCGTGCCGTTCAGCTATGTTGTCGGAGTTATAACAAGAAACAAAGTCGTCAAGGTGATGGCGCTCCAGTTTGTTAGTAGCCAAAGTGTGCTTTACACCCGTACGGTAATCGTAGTACCAAATTTCTTTTGTTGGTAGCCCCTTTACGAAGAACAAAACATTCGCCTTTACCCCCATAGCGTAAAATATACCTGTCGGCAGGCGTAAAATAGTATGCAGGTTAAAGTCAGAAAGCAATCTCTTGCGGATTGTTTCACCGGCATTTCCCTCAAACAGCACATTGTCGGGTAGAACGACAGCCGCACGTCCACCTGTTTTTAACATCAACATGATGTGTTGCAGAAAGTTGAGCTGGTTGTTCTTTGTTTCAACATAAAAGTCAGGACGGTTTATCTCTACCGACCCGGCAGGGCGTGTACCAAACGGAGGATTGGCCAACACTACATCAACCAACGTGGACGGCTCTTTCTCCAAAGAATCTTCACATACGATAGGGCTGCAATCCGTGCCGATACCATGCAGATAAAGGTTCATGGAAGCAAGGGTTACTACCAACGGTGTGTTGTCAACGCCATGTAGTGCCTTGTTATTCAGGAAATCCAGTTTCTCCAAATCAGAAGACTGTTTTTTCATATAATCGTATGCCGTCAGTAAGAAACCGCCAGTGCCACATGCCGGGTCGCAAACAGTTTCGCCTATCTGAGGACGGATGCAATCCACCATTGCCTTTATAAGCGGACGAGGCGTGAAATACTGTCCGGCGCCACTTTTCTTGTCTTGTCCATTTTTCTCAAGTATGCTTTCATAGATTGCACCTTTCACGTCACCATCCATTATGAGCCAATTCTCTTCATCAATCATGGTGATGACTTTTTTAAGATACACAGGCTTGTCTATTTTGTTTTGAGCCTTTGTGTAGATGGTGCCGATAAGATTGTCTTGCTCACTAAGCAACTTCAGCGTTTGCTCGTATTGGTTTACAAGGTCATAGCCATCAAGTCCAATCAAGTCTTCCCATCGGTAACCTTGTGGAATAGCCGATTCTTCACCAAAAGTCTCGACATTCTCTGCATCCATTTTCAAGAAAAGCAGATAAGTTAGTTGGGTTATATAGTCTGTAAAGCCTATTCCGGCTCCAGACAAGGTAGTTGCCAAACTCCAGACTTTCTTTGTCAGAGCCTGTTCTGTAAGTTTATTGTCATTATCCATGTATGATTATGCTGTTTTTCTTAATACTACGAAATTAAATAAAGAAAGCAGTGAAGCGTCAGCTTGCTGCATATTTCCGAAAGCGCTTATAAGCTGAGCCGCCCCTGTTCGGTCGGTCTTGCGCAAATCTCTCACAGTGCAAGCCCCGTTAGAAGCTATGTAGTCAACGACGCGGCTCATCACCTCACGTTGCTTATCGGTTATGCCACCCTGCTTTTGTCCGCACCAAAGATTGAAGTATTGACGGGCTGTAGGGTAAACACTTTCCAGTCGCTCGGTCTGATGATAGGCAAAACGTACAAGCTGGATGATGTTCGTCAGAGCTTCAGCCTCTTGCTTCTTTGTTGTACGTTTCACTTTATCTGGGCAAACTATGGCGTAAGAGTTCCACAAGCGATTAGGAGAAAAGCGGTTGTTCTCCATCTTCAATTTGTTTTCCAAGTCTTTGAGCATGGAGTAGGTTATCGGTTCTCCTTGATTGTTATAAATGATGCGCAAAGCCTCAATGTCATCGCTATGGTCGGTGCAATATTGCTCGAAAGCGTCAGTGATGTTCTGTGCATCTTCAACCGAAAAGCCTTTGAATATCAGTTCATCTTCGCCGGGCATCAAGGTGTTGACGAACCCTGCGGCAAGAATGAGGATATATTTACGTGCATCTGCATGATTCGTGATTGGTGAGACCAAGCCTTTGCGCTCATTGTTAGGTTCGTTGACATTATTGAACGGCGGCAACGTTTGGTTTTCCAAAGCATCATATATCCTTGTAGCCAATTCTTTCATATCATCGTGCGCTAACTTAGAAAATTGTTCACGCTGTGAATTGTCGGCCTTGTTATATAAGCGTGATAAGGTTGATGCAAGCCTTTTGAGATAACTGTCAGGAAGATTTCCATAAGTGATACGTTCCAATAACTCTTTTAGAGTGATTGTTTCCGTGTCCGGCCCTTCGTATGAAGTCGGAATTATATGCTCATGCTCTGTTACTCCTACGGCATCCACCAAGAAGAAACAATCCTTGCTTATTGCATTAGGCGTGACATTGCGCAACTGCTCATCACCAATTGTCCTTACACCACGGCCTTTCATTTGTGTGTAAAGTGGCAAGGATGCAACATCGCGCATGAAAATCAATACTTCGAGTGGCTTTACATCCGTGCCTGTCGCAACCAACGTGCAAGTAACGGCTATACGGAAATCCTTATCGTTGCGGAATTGCCGTATCAGTTCATTGCTATCTCCGGCCGAATAAGTTATCTTCTGAACAAAACGGTCATCATTGCGGCCGAATACTTCTTTTGCTATATTGACAATGTTGGTGGCATGATTTTCATTCAGGGCAAAAATCAGCGTCTTAGGCAAATAGTCCATATTTGACTCACGCTGCGGGTCATTGAACATTTCGGTATAAACAGCGTCGCGATAAGTGGAAAGTATCAGTTTGATTTGGGCTGGGTTGATAATACTGCGGTTCAATTCTTCTTTTGTATAAGTTTTTGTTTCCTTGTTGCTGATAGTTTTCACCTCGCCGGTGTATCGAGTTTCCACTTTTGTACGTTGCCCTTCAAGGATGGCACCGCCTTCTTCTGTTTCCCTTGTTTTGATGCGGTAAATTCGGCAATCCACGTTGACACCATCAACAATAGATTGCTCTAATGTGTAATTGACCACACGGTTATTGTTGAAAAAGGCCATTGTTTCCGGGATAGGAGTTGCGGTAAGTCCGATTAGACGTGCCGTGTCGAAATACTCCAATACCTTACGCCAATTCCCATAAATGGAACGATGGCACTCATCAATTATAATAAGGTCAAAAAAGTCGTGAGGCAAATTAGGATTGGTGGGCAAGACAACTTCTTTATCCGGCTCGTTTTCATCATCATCGTCATTGTCTGCTATGGGTTCGCCTTTCAACAATGAGAATAGTCGTTGAATGGTTGAGATAACTACATTACTGTCTGACGGAATGGCAGAACTTTTCAATCGATTTACCGAGAATATGGTATTAAAGGCATCACCGGTTTCTGTCAGACGAAATGTGCCAAACTCTGTTTCAGCTTGTTTGCCGAGGTTATTACGGTCAACAAGGAACAGCACGCGGCGCATTGGCGTGTAAGACAACATTCTGTAAGCGGTCAGACAAGCTGTGTAAGTCTTGCCAGCTCCTGTTGCCAAAACCATTAAAGCCCTTTTCTGGCCAGACTTAAAACTTTTCTCCAGCTCCGTTACGGCTTCATATTGGCAATCCCGTAACCCTTTTTTAGGCAATGTCGGAAGTCCGGCAAACGGGTCATCAATACCGAATTTCTTAACTAACTCATTCGGAGAATGTATTTTACTTAGTGTTTCCCAGTTGGCATTAGGATTACGCATATCCTTGAACAGAAGTTCTTTCCCATTGGATTTATACAGAAAAGGTAATGGACGTTTCCATGCTTGATAATAACTGGGTACACTTTTGGCGTATGTTTCAACTTGCTCACTGACAACATGACTTGAAACGTCAACCTCTTCACGTTTTGCTTCAAGCACACCGATGGCTTTTCCGTTGATAAACAGAAAATAATCAGCTTCAAGATTACCTTTAAGCAACCCTTCACGAATAGCAACCGCTGAAATGTTAGCTTCGTATTCATCACGGTTTACTACTCGCCAACCTGAATCATTAAACCATCGGTCTATTGTAATCCTCGCTTTTTCTTCTGGTGTCATACCCGTTCCTATATTTTGGCATTATCGGAAGTTACTCCATAAAAGCAACACTCTATATGCGTTCACTAAATATCATTGCCGCTCATCTTTGTCGGTTATTAAATCCTTCAAATCCACTTGAAGAATTTCCGCAATTTGTTGCAATGTCTCCAAATTAGGTTGGATTCTGTTGCAAGCATAAGCATTGACCATACTGAAACTCTTATCAAGTTTTTTAGCCAGCCATGTTTGAGAGATACCTTTTTCTGACAAAACAGCCTTTATTCTATTTAGTTTCATTTTTAGATGAAATTTTATTTTGCAAATATAGTGAATTATATTCGATAATCAGAATTATTTTGTACTTTTGTAGCAATAAAATAAAGTATTAAGATGGAAACAGTAAAAAAGAGAGGAGAGGTCATTAGCGCAGAACAGCGGTCATTAGTATCTCAGAGATATAGACGGATAACGCGCGCGGTTAATTCTGAATTTTGGGGCAGTACAAGTGAAACCACTCATAGTCTGTATGTGGGATCTTATGGAAGAGGTACAGCTATTGATACAAGTGATATAGACATGCTTGTTGAGTTGCCAAGAGAGGAGTATAATAGATACGACGCATTGAAAGGCAATGGTCAATCTAGATTATTGCAAGCCTTGAAAAATGCCATTATGCAAATATATCCAAGGAGTGATATCCGTGGAGATGGCCAAGTTGTGGTAATAGATTTTACTGATGGCATTAGGTTTGAAGTTCTACCTGCCTTTCGTCAAATAGATTGGTTGGGTAATTGGAATGGAAAATACGATTATCCAGACTCAAATATGGGTGGAAATTGGTTAACGACAGCACCTCAAGTAGAACAACAAGCAATGAAAGAACGGAATACAGCAAGCAATGGATTGCTGTTTGACACATGCAAACATATGCGAGGAATCCGTGATAGCCATTTTAAAAGTTATCATCTTCCTGGGATTGTAATTGATAGCTTTGTTTATCATTATATTGCTGATTGGCATTGGTTAAGAAATGGAGAGCAAAGCTCAAATCAGCCGATAGGAACTTATGAAAAAAAACTTTATAATTCATGCCCAGACTGGGCTTTTAATCTTACGGCACCAGGAAGTGGTATGAAAGTTGACACTTCTGGTTGTGTAGATGTCTTAAATAAAGTTTTGAAATATATGTCGGAAGAATAGCGTATGGATGAGCAAGTTATAATTTTGTATCGAGAAATTCTTGAACGTTTCGATAAAATAATTTGGACGCATAAAATACATTTGTGTCAAGCCGATATTTACTTGACTAAAAAGAAAAAGCAAAATAGGAATCTTTCTTGGCTGTCAGTGTTTGTGTCAGCTTCGGCTATTACTAATATATTCAAGTGGTTACCAGAAGTCGTTATTGTACCATTAATAGCCTTTTTTTCATTAGCATTAACATACTTTACAACCAAATACAAAGCTGAAAATTTAGAGAAAAAGGCAGCTGATAACGAAAGATTTGCAGCTATAATGCATGATTTACGTAATAGATATGCAGGATTCTTATCTGACATAAAAGCTGGTCTGTATACAAAAGAACAAATATCAGAAATGCGTACAAACTTAGAGCAGATTGAAAACATTGTCTATGCAGGTATTGTTCCATATACGTCTAGGGAAGCTGTAAATATGGCTTCTGAAGCATTAAAAATTAAGCAAGAATCAACAACTACTGACGAAGAAATTGCTCAAATAGTTTCTACCAATTTGCAAATATAATGTACGGCATAATGCATGCCCATATGGATTGGAACTAACAAAATATAAATTATGATATAATAAATTTATCATATAAGTCTTTCTGATTTATCAGTTTGCTGCTTTATTGGAATAAAAGAAATGATCTTTTCATCTATTTTGATTTTATGATTACCCGTTGTTGTGCGCAAATTTTTTCTGATGGTATCAATCGTGGAATTGGCAAACCATTCATGGAAGGTGTGCATGACAAACTGCGCTGTTACATCTCGACCGATATTATATTGAAAAGCGATATTCCAAGCAAAGTTTTTCAGTGAAATTTGAGTAACAGAAGTACGTCGTTTGATGTGGACACTTGCGGTTAGTGCTTGCCGATTTGTGACAAAGTATCGGACACATTCACAGATTTGGAAGATTTCTTCTTCGTTAAAGTCAAATTGCCTAAATGTATTTCGGGTGTATTGCAATACAGCTTGTAGTTTTTCATCTTCTTCTTTCTCTTTTTGCTGAAGATATTGCTGTTCTTCATGTTGATACTCATAATGAAATAGCTCCATTCGTTTCATTAGAACATCATTGTTGTCTGTTGCAGACGAGGTGTTGGCAAAGGCATATTCTTCTTTGGTCTGCTTGTTGGACGGCATTGAGTTCTGGCGCAATAGTGCAACTATGGCAATTATATGCGCCGACAGAAAAATGCAAATGTGATAGATGAATTTGAGAGTAACATAACACGCTACCATGACAAAGGGGAGAAGACTTAATTGCACACCAATAGCATCACTCACAGGGAATGATATTGTGGACGCTAGAAGCACCGTTACTATTTCTATCGCCCAGGATTGGAATATATGTTGCTTTTGCTTCATAATTATTTTTGTCTATGATTACT
>ULOK01011747.1_pt1 | contig 8673 bp, 8 predicted proteins | sample 1952501 | NCBI WGS metagenome assembly ULOK01 (sample SAMEA4835601, study PRJEB28245) | human gut metagenome | biome: gut microbiome; material: fecal sample | place: Denmark | collected 2008
AGAAGTACATCAGATAATACAAACTTTGGAGCATACACAAGACTATATACAAATAAAACACCAAGTTATGACTGTGCAACAACAGAAGACAAATTCACAGTAGACACAAGTACAGGAAATGGAAAACTAACATATCCAATAGCATTAATGACAGCAGACGAAGTAAGCTTTGCAGGTGGACTATGGACAACAAATGCACCAACATGGTATTATAAAAATAGTGTAAATGGTAGTTCTACAGGCTCAACCGATTGGTGGTTGTTGTCTCCTAACAGTTGGGATGGCAGCGGCGCTTACGTGTTCAGCGTGTACAGTTCGTCCAACCCTGGCCTCTTGAACGGCGACCGCGTCGGCAGCATTGACGGGGTGCGTCCCGCCATTTCTCTCAAATCTTGTACTCTATATAGTACAGGAGATGGCTCTGCAACTAACCCATATACAATTTTAGATACAGAAACAGGTTGCTAATGTGACCTGTTTTTAGTATAATATTAATGAAGGAGAAGATTTTATGAATTTTCAAAAAGTAGAACTTTCTAGTGTAGCAGTTAGAACTACTCAATATCCAACTGATAACTTACCAGAATTTCTAATTGTAGGTAGAAGTAATGTTGGAAAAAGTAGTTTTATAAATACACTAGTTAATAGAAAAAGCTTGGCAAGAACAAGTGCTAAACCAGGAAAAACACAAACACTTAATTTTTATAATATAGATGATATGTGTTATATAGTAGACGTACCAGGTTATGGTTATGCTGCAGTATCAAATGCTAAACAAGAAAAATTTGGTCTTATGATTGAAGAATATATAATGAATAGACCAAACTTAAAACATGTTTTCTTACTTATTGACTATAGACATAAACCAACAGAGAACGATCTTATCATGTATGACTTTCTAAAATATTATAACCTACCAGTAACAGTAGTATGTACTAAATATGATAAAGTAAAAAAATCTCTAAAAGATAAACAAAATAAAATAATTGAAAACACAATAGATGTTGCAATGGGAGATGAAATAATATACTTTAGTAAAATAACAAAAGTAGGTAGAGATAAAATAATTAGCATTATGGAAAGTAAAATAAACAATTAAAAAACAGGAGGGTTTTATGGTTAAAAATATAGGAGTATTTAAAGATTTTAATGATGATAGCATAAAAAGTGTTTTCAAAACTGAAAACAATGAAATAATAGAAATGACTCTTTTACAAAATAAAGAATATGAAGATATAATATGTGTTCCAACACATCACTTCTGTAACTTAGGATGTAAAATGTGTCATTTAACTAATAACAAACTTAATAAAAATATGGTTGGAATAACTATAGAAAACTTTTTAGAGAGCCTAATGTATAGTTTAAGAGTTCAAGAAACTAATACTAAAAGAACTAATAAAAAAAGATTATTAATTAGTTTTATGGGAGTAGGAGAACCTCTTTTAAATATAAATTTAATAAAAAAAGTTTATAAATATGAAAGTTTAATAAAAGAAAACTTGGGTTATGAAAGCGTTGCCTATGCATTAAGTACAATGATGCCAAATGAGGAATTAAAAGGGTTAACTGAATTTGTAAACACCAACAACATGCCTTTAAAAATACATTTTAGTCTGCATTCACCAATAGATGAAAAAAGAAAGGCTTTAATACCATTTACAAAAGTAACTGTTTCCAAAGCATTAGACTTATTAAAAAACTATAGTGATATAATAAGTAAAAACGAAGCTATTATGAATAAACATAAATTACATCATAAAAGTAATGACTTAGTAGAAATACATTATACATTAATTAAAGGAATAAATGATACTCATGTAGAACTAAATGAATTAGTTAATCTACTAACTGATAAAAATATTACTATTAAATTTATTAGATTTAATCCAAAAGAAGAAATGAAAATAAGTCTAGAAGAAAATAAATGGTGTGAAGAATTAAGTAGCCATAATATCAAAGTAAAAACCTACACCCCACCTGGTAAAGAAATAGGTGCTTCATGTGGAGAATTTACTCGTCATTATTATCATGAAGAAATAGAAACTCTTTCTGACTTAGAAGAATTTAATAAATGGAAAAACATACATCAAATATATGAAAGTCAAAGAACTGATAACTTGTCATGGGATGAATACTTTATGTCTGTTGCAAAACTAACATCTATGAGAAGTAAAGACCCAAATACGCAAGTGGGTGCAGTAGTAGTAAGTAAAGATAACAGAATACTTTCAATTGGATATAATGGAAGTCCAAATAACTATGATGATATAAGGTTCCCATGGAAAAGAATCGGACCTAAACTAGAAACTAAGTATCTATTTGTAGTACATGCTGAAAGAAATGCAATACTAAACTATTTAGGTAACAGAACAGACTTTCAAAATGCAAAAATATATGTAGACTTATTCCCATGTAATGAATGTGCTAAAGAAATAATTCAGTCAGGTATAAAAGAAGTAATATATTTATCAGATAAATATGCTAATACTGAAGAAACAATTGCGTCTAAACAACTATTTGACATGTGTGGAGTAAAATATAGACAATTAAATATAGATAAAGAAGTAACATTAAAACTAAAAATATAATTAAATAATAGAAAAAAGATTACCTAAAATAAGGTGATCTTTTTTGTAAAGTTATATTTAATTGATTGATTTGTATTTATTTTTATGATATATTTATTTTAGAAAGTAGGTACAAAATGAAAAAAATAATAATATTATTAATATCTCTATTTATAATAACTGGATGTACAAAAAATACAGATGAATTAGTAATGGTCACAGAAGCAGGATTTGCTCCTTATGAATATTATGAGGGTGGAGAAATTGTTGGAGTAGACGTGGACATTGCTAAATATATTGCTTCATCATTAAATAAAAAACTTGTAATAAAAGATGTGAGTTTTGATTCTATTATAAATGAAGTAAAATCTGGAAAAGCAGACTTTGGAGCAGCAGGAATAAGTTATACTCCTGAAAGAAGTCAAGAAGTAGATTTTAGTATAAATTATTCTACAAGTAAGCAAGTTATTATTGTAAAAAGTAGTAGCAGTATAAAAGGACCAAATGACATAAATAACAAGAAATTGGGTGTACAACTAGGTAGTATAGCAGATACTTATTTAACTAAGAATTATAAAAATAGTACTATTACTAGACAAAAGAAATATTTAACTTTAGTAGAAGACTTAAAAAGTGATAAAGTAGATGCTATTGTTATGGATTTATTACCTGCTAAGGAAATAATAAAAGTTAATAAGGGTTTAATTATATTAGATGAAGAATTAACACATGATGAGTATGGGATGATAGTTAAAAAAGGTAATGAAGAATTATTAAGTAGTATTAATAAGTGTTTAGAAGAATTAAAAAGTAGTGGAAAAATAGACGAATATATTATAAATCATACAAAGTAGGTGTGTTATGAAAGAAATGATATATAAAACTTTAATATTAGATGATAGATATAAATATATCTTGAGTGGCTTATTAAATACTGTAGTAATGGCCTTTTTTGCTGTTATTATAGGTATTATATTAGGGTTAATAGTTTCAATAATAAGAAATGATTATGAAGTAAATAAAAAACATAAAATATTAAATTTTATTAGTAAAATGTATGTAGAAATAATAAGAGGCACTCCAGTAATATTACAACTTATGATAATATATTATGTAATATTTAAAAGTGTTAATATAAATATAATATTAGTAGGAATAATAGCATTTGGAATAAATTCTGGTGCTTATGTAAGTGAAATAATAAGAAGTGGAATAAAAAGTATAGATAAAGGTCAAATGGAAGCAGGGCTTAGTTTAGGACTTAAATATAAACAGGTAATGAAATTAATTGTACTTCCAGAGGCTTTTAAAAATATTTTACCATCACTAGGAAATGAGTTTATAACATTATTAAAAGAAACATCAGTAGGAGCATATATTGGTATAATTGAGTTAACCAAGTCAGGAGACATAATAGCATCTAGAACATATGATTACTTCTTCCCATTAATCATAGTAGCGCTTGTTTATCTAATATTAACACTTAGTTTATCTAAGATGGTTAATGCAATGGAAAGGAGACTTAATAATGTTAGAAGTTAAAGATCTTACTAAAAGTTTTGGAAGTTTAAAAGTATTAAAAGGTATTAGTTTCAAAGTAGATAAAGGAGAAGTATTAGTTATAGTAGGACCAAGTGGATGTGGGAAAAGTACACTTTTAAGATGCTTAAATTTATTAGAAAAAGCAGATACTGGTAGTATTAAGTTTCAAAGAGTAGATATAACTAAAAAGAATATAAATGTTAGTCACGTAAGAGAAAAAATGGGTATGGTTTTTCAAAACTTTAATTTATTTCCTCATTTAACTGTTTTAGAAAATCTTACTCTTGCACCAACTACATTAAAACTTATGTCCAAAGAAAGTGCTAATAAAGAAGCACTTAAATTATTAGAGAGTATTGGTTTACTTGATAAAAAAGATGAATACCCAGATAACTTAAGTGGTGGACAAAAACAAAGGGTAGCAATAATAAGAAGTTTAATAATGAAACCGAAAATAATGCTTTTTGATGAACCAACTAGTGCATTAGATCCTGAAATGGTTAGTGAAGTATTTGATTTAATTAAAAAGTTAGCAAGTTCTGGAATGACTCTAATAATAGTAAGTCATGAAATGAGGTTTATTACTGAGGTATCTAATCATGTAATATTTTTAGATGATGGTAATATAATTTTTGATGGAACAAAAGAAGAAATGAAGATAAATAAAAATAAACGAATAAAAGATTTTTTAAAAAGTCATAAAAAGTAAGTAAGGTACTTTAAAGAAGTACTTTTTTTATAATAATTTTTTTATGAATTACATCTTTATTTTATCGATTTACAATTATAGAAAGATTATTCATTTTCTGAAAACAATAGATATTTTACCGATATCGAAAGAAGATTTTGTTAAATTAAAGGGGACAAAAATTTAGATAAGGTTATTAAAAATATTGAAAAACTCAATATAGATTGGAAACAATATAATTTGATTAAAAGTTCAAATAATTACCCAGTACTATAACAATCAATATCAGGTATATATAAAATAGCTAACAAATTATTTGCAGGTGTTACAGTTTCATTACTATTGTTTTTATGGATGAATGCTAGAAAAAAAATTGTAATTTTACTTTCATTAGGAATTTCAAAAGCTAAAATATTCGAACAATTTGTTATTGAACTAGTATTTATATCTATCCCAGCATTTATAGGCTCATACTTTCTATATGTTTATACAGCAAGTATGATTGGAAATAACATATTAAGTAAAGTCACTGGTACTATAGCAAAACAAATTGTTAAACAAGGAGTCTCTAGTCAACTTGGAGGTGGAGCTGAAGTATATGGATTTAATAAAACACTAACAAGTTTAGAAATAAATATATCTCCAAAATTAATGATATATGTGGTTTTATTTATGTCATTAGTTCTTATGATATCGTTATTAATATCTTCATCTAGTAGTTTAAAGAAGAGTCCAAGAGAATTATTAATTTATACAAAGTAATTAATAATATAGTTATAATTTAATCTTTGTAAAAAGCATTAATTTTTTTATTGATTTCTGTAAAAGTATGATATAATTTAAATATAGAGAGGAGAGTTATGAAAAAACAAAATTTTTTAATTATAGGATTGATATTATTAGCAATTATAGCATTTATAACATTTATAGTAGTGTCAGGTAGTGGTGACAAAGGTAGTTTTAATACATCGAAAGATATAAAAACCTTAATTAATACCATAAATAAAGATAATAAAGATATTTTACCTGAACTTGAAACTATGAAAATAAATGTGAAGAATATTGATGAAGTTACTAGCTATACTGGTTTAAAAACAAATGATGGAATTGAATCAATTACTGTATCAGTACCAGTGATGACCTCACAAGCTTATTCAGTGGCTATTGTTAAAGTTAAAGATAATGTAGATGTAGAAAAAATTAAACAAGAAATGCTAGATAATATTGATATGAGACGTTGGATTTGTGTTTCTGCAGAACAACTATATATCACAAATAGTGGTAATTTAATATTCTCTGTAATGGCTGATAAAGATATTGCTGAAACTATATATAATGATTTTAAGAAATATGTAAATAATAATATTGGAAAAGAATTAGAAAAATCAAATGATGAAGAAAATATAGAACTTCCACCAGAAATGCCAGCAGCAGAATAATGAAGCACCTTTAAGGTGCCTTTTTAAAAGGAGGATAAAATGTTATTTACTAGTATTAGTTTTTTATATTATTTTTTACCAGTGTTAATTCTTATATATTTTCTAACACCTAAAAAGTATAAGAATATTATTTTATTAATTGCTTCTTTAGTATTTTATTTTTACGGAGAACCTAAATATGTTTTTTTAATGATTATAGAAATTATTATTGCTTATATAGGGGCTATTTTAATTGATAAATATAAAAATCAAAGTAAAAATATATTAATAACAACTTTATTTATACATATATTTTTATTAATAATATTTAAATATACTGATTTTATTATACAATCAATTAATGATATATTTAATGCTAATATTAAATTATTGAATATTGCATTACCAATAGGAATATCATTTTATACATTTCAAATTATAAGTTATGTTATTGATGTATATAATGGTAAAGTTAAAGTTCAAAAGAGTATTATAAAATTAGCAACTTATGTATCTTTATTTCCACAGTTAGTCGCAGGACCTATTGTTAGATATCAAACAGTAGAAAAAGAATTAGATGATAGGGTTCATAGTTTTAATAATTTTGCATATGGTATTAGAAGATTTACTATTGGTCTTGCTAAAAAAGTATTAATAGCAAATGCTTTGGGAGAACTTTGTACTAAAGCTTTTGCTCTAAATGAAACAACCGTAATATTTTATTGGATATTTGGTATAAGTTATATGCTAGAGTTGTATTTTGATTTTTCTGCTTATAGTGATATGGCTATTGGTCTTGGAAGAATATTTGGATTTCATTTTCCTGAAAACTTTAATTATCCATATATATCAAAAAGTATAACTGAGTTTTGGCGAAGATGGCACATCTCTCTTAGTACATGGTTTAAGGACTATGTTTATATTCCACTTGGAGGTAATAGAAATGGTATATATAAACAAATAAGAAATATTTTAATAGTATGGTTATTAACCGGAATATGGCATGGAGCTAATTGGACTTTTTTAATATGGGGATTATTGTTTGGAATTATTCTTATAATAGAAAAATTATGGCTTAATAAGTTTATGGAAAAATTACCTTCTTTTATAAGAAGAATATATGTGTTATTTATTGTCATGATATTATTTATTATATTTAATTCTGACAATATGCAAGTGGCTTTAACTAGTATTAAAGGGTTATTTGGTATGAATGGAGAAGCTTTTATTAATAATTATACACTTCATTATTTAAAGAGTTATTCACTAGTATTAATTATTGCTTTACTCGGTTCTACACCATTAATTAAAATATTAATAGATAAATTAAGAAAAAATAAATATTTAAATAACATAATTAATATTTTAGAACCAATTTTAATAGTTGTGATATTATTTGTTGTTACTTCTTATTTGATAGATAATTCATATAATCCATTTTTATATTTTAGATTTTAAGGAGGTTATACATGAGTGATAAAATTAAAGATATAGTTGTAACTATAGTATTTCTTATTACTATAATTTCATTATTTTCGATTAATATTATAAAAAAAGATACTGACATTTCCATAGCAGAAAGAAGAAAACTCGCTACTATGCCAGAATTAACTACTAAAAGTTTGTTTGATGGTACATATTTTAAGAAATTTGATTCCTATGTTACGGATCAGTTTATTGAAAGAGATACTTTTAGAAAAATTAAAATAGATATAGAATTATCTACTAAAGGTGAATATAATAATTTATATATGTATGATGATTATATTGTTGAAGAAATATTTCCTTTAAATACTAATTCTATTAATAATTTAACAAATAAGATTAATTATATAAAAAATACATATTTAAGTAATAATAGTAACATTTATTATACTATTATACCTGATAAAAACTATTTTGTTAATAAAGGTAATTTAAAACTTGATTATAATAAATTACAAGATATAATGAAAAATAATTTAACAAATCTAAATTATATAAATATATTTGATAAATTAACACTTAATAATTATTATAAGACTGATACTCATTGGAAACAAGAAGATTTATTTGATGTTGCAAATACTATTGCTAAACAAATGAATTTTGATATAACTAATAACAATGTTATAAATACTGTTACTACTTTTAAAGGGAGTTATGCTGGTAGACTATCAGTAACTAAAGATATTGATACTATAAAAACTATATCTAACCCATCTACTCTTAATAGTAGTGTATATAATTATGAAACTAAAAAATATACAAAAATATATGATTATGACAAACTAAAATCATTAGATAAATATGATATATATTTATCAGGAGCATCTTCTATTATAGATATTGTTAATCCTACTTCAAATAGTAATAAAGAATTAATTGTTTTTCGTGATTCTTACGGTAGTAGTTTAATTCCTTTATTACTAGAGGGTTATAAGAAGATTACTGTTATTGATATTAGATATGTTTC
>ULOK01000017.1_pt1 | contig 8621 bp, 7 predicted proteins | sample 1952501 | NCBI WGS metagenome assembly ULOK01 (sample SAMEA4835601, study PRJEB28245) | human gut metagenome | biome: gut microbiome; material: fecal sample | place: Denmark | collected 2008
GGGGTACATCTAATTTAGAGTTCACGCCGTTCACCTCTTATAGAGGACGGAACAAAACACTCATTGAAAAGAATCTGCGAATTATTCATTATCAATTGTTAATTAAATTGTTGTGCATTTGTACAATTGGTGCTAGAATACTATTACTTAATACTCATATATGCGGATTTAATCCGTATTCGGAGGGAAACGATGAACATCTTTACAAAAATGGGTTGCCGTATCTTCCAGCAATCTATGCGCTTGGCAATGTTTTTGTTGCCGTGGAATCAATGCAAAAAGACTTTGTCCGGTCCGGGCAGCATTTCGCAACTTCCCAAGTTCCTCAAAGACAACGGCTTTAAGAGCATCCTTATCGTCACCGACGGATTCCTGTTTTCAAGCGGAAAGGCAGATCCCATCATGGCTGCATGCGAAGCAGAGGGCATGAAGAGTTGCTGCTATCACGACGTCGTCCCCAATCCGACCATTCAAAACATCGAAGACGGTCTCAAAATGTATCATGACAACAACTGCGACGCAATCGTTGCTCTCGGCGGCGGCAGTGCTATGGACTGCGCAAAGGGTATCGGCGCAAGAGTTGCTTGCCCCAAGAAGAGCGTTCCTCAAATGAAAGGCGTCTTGAAGATAATGATTACGGGACACAAACTTCCTCCGCTTGTCGCAATTCCGACAACTTCGGGTACAGGCAGTGAAGCGACGCTTGCAGCGGTCATTTCCAACCCCGAAACTCACGAGAAATATCCCATCAACGATCCGTTCCTCATTCCGAGATACGTCGTTATGGATCCCGAACTTACAAAGTCGCTTCCGCCTCACCTCACATCCACAACGGGTATGGACGCGCTCACTCACGCGGTTGAGGCTTACATCGGTGGCGAAAATACAAGACAAACCAAGAAAGAGGCTGTCGAGGCTGTTCAGCTCATTCACAAATACCTCAAACAAGCATACGATCACGGCGACGATCTCGAAGCTCGTGTGCAAATGCAAAAGGCCGCATACCTTGCAGGCAAAGCGTTCACTCGCGCATACGTCGGTTACGTACACGCGGTTGCGCACACTCTCGGCGGCGAATACGGAGTGCCTCACGGTCTTGCAAACGCAGTTATCCTTCCGCATGTTTTGAAAGCATACGGCAAATCCGCACACAAGAAACTCGCCGAACTTGCCGACTGCATCAACCTCGGCGGAAACACCAAAGAAGAAAAGGCAAACTTGTTCATCAAATGGATTGAGGACATGAATGCCGCAATGAACATTCCCACAAAGATTTTGTCACGCGACGGCGGCAAGCTCATCGAAGAAGAGCGTCTGCCTCGTATGATCGCGCACGCATATGCCGAAGCAAATCCGCTCTATCCCTGTCCGCAGGTTTGGGGTAAGAAGGAAATCGAGGCTATCTACCGCGAAATTATGTAAAAATCAATTTCGTTCCTTTTTCGGAACGATTTTGAGGGTTTGAATATTTTAAACCCCGTTTGACGAAATCCGAGTTGACGGAATTTTGGCAAGCGGGGTTTTCTATTCTCTTTTGCCAATAATCCGTGTTAGTTCAACCAAAAGCGTCCGCTTTTGAAAAATCAAATACTCATCATGTTATTCGGAAAATACATAAACAAATATTATCTCAAGTTCAGTTGGCTGTTCTTGATAGGATTGATAGGGCTTGTCGCAGTGGACGTGTTCCAGCTTTTCATACCCGAATATCTCGGAAAGCTCGTGGATATGTTCGACGGCGGAGCAATCGACAAAGCCGCACTCAAAGAAATTATTTTGGGCGTTATGGTGGTTGCTATCGTGATGTTCTTTGGAAGAATCATGTGGCGACTCTCCATTTTCAACGCTTCTCAACGCATAGAAGCGGGGCTTCGTCACACAATGTTTTTGAAGAGTGAGAGGCTGTCGCAACGCTATTATCACGAAAACAAAGTCGGCACCGTTATGGCGTGGTTTACAACCGACCTCGAAACGATCGAGGAGTTTTTCGGTTGGGGCTCGGTTATGCTGGTGGACGCGCTTTTCTTGTCCGTTCTTGCGCTGTACAAAATGTTTTCGCTCGACTGGGCGTTGTCCTGTCTGTTGCTTATTCCGCTCGCTCTCATAGTGGTGTGGGGTATGCTTGTTGAAAAATTTATGGCTCTGAAATGGGAACAACGCCAAAACGAGTTCGACAAACTCTACGACTTCTCGCAAGAAAGTTTTACGGGCATACGAGTCATCAAGGCGTTCGTCAAAGAAACGCAACAACTTCACGCATTCGCAAAGATTGCAAAACGAAACAAAGACGCAAACATCGAGCTTGTCAAAGTGTCGGTTATTTTCGACGCAATCATCGAGATCATCATTGCGGCGATTATGGCTTTGATTTTGGGGCTTGGCGGATACTTCGTTTACAGATACGTCACCGGCACTCCCGTTTTTGTTTTCGGACACGAGGTGGATATGACGGCAGGCGGACTTATCACGTTCGTGGGGTATTTCGACACTCTCGTATGGCCGATGATTGCTCTCGGACAAGTCGTGACGATGCGCTCGCGCTCGAAAGCGTCGCTAAAACGTATCACCAACTTCCTCGACCAAGAGGAAGAAATCCGCAACGTCGAAAATGCGTACGTGCTTGAAAACGTCAAGGGCGAAATCAGGTTCGACAACTTCTCGTTTGCCTATCCTTCAAGCGAAGCGAACGTGCTCAAAAACATCACGTTCACCGTCAATCCCGGTGAGAGCGTCGGCATAGTGGGCAAGATAGGCAGCGGCAAAACGACGCTTGTAAACACGCTGTTGCATCTCTACAACGTAGAAAGGGGCAAAGTGTTTATCGACGGCCACGATATCATGGATTGCAATATCGAGAGTTTGAGAGACGCCATAGGTTACGTGCCGCAAGACAATTTCCTTTTCAGCGACAAGATCAAAAACAATATCGCTTTCTCTTGCAACGAACTCGATATGGACAAGGTGTACGACGCTGCTAAATTTGCCGACGTTCACTCTAACATCGAGGAGTTTACCGAGGGGTACGAAACCGTATCCGGCGAGAGAGGCGTTACTCTTTCTGGCGGTCAAAAACAGCGCATATCCATAGCTCGCGCGTACATAAAAGACGCGCCGATTATGATTTTGGACGACTCGGTGTCGGCAGTAGACGTCAAGACGGAAGAAACCATACTTGCAAACATTCAATCCGAGCGGAAGGGCAAGACGACCATCGTCATCGCCTCGCGCGTTTCGACGGTATCGCATCTTGACAAGATACTCGTTCTCGACAAGGGCGAGGTTGAGGCATACGACACTCCGCAAAGACTTGAAGAGATATCTCCCACCTACAAAAAGATGGTGTATTTGCAAAAGCTCGAAAGAGAAGTGGAAGGGGGTGAGGCATAATGCAAAGCGACGCGGAAAAACTCAAAGGCGACGTCCATATTCCCACAAAAGATATGTTTAGCCGCATATATCGCTACTTAAAACCCGAAATGGCGCGATTTGTTGGCGCAATGCTGCTCATTTTGCTAAACGTCGTTTTGGATATAATCCTGCCTCTTTTCGTCAGTCAAATCACCAACAACTTGAAGTCGGACGGCATAAACGTGGAGTTTATCGTCGGCATGGCGGTGGCGTATCTTGCCATAGGCGTGTTCAACCAAGCATTTCTCGTTTGGGAGTCCATGCTCTTGCAAAAGGCGGGACAAAATATAATCTACACGCTGCGCAACGAGGTGTTTTCGCACATCGAGCAACTGTCTCAAAATCAGTTTGATGAAATGCCCGTAGGCTCGCTCGTTACGCGCGTTGCGTCCTACACGGCGTCAATGTCCGACTTGTTTACCAACGTCATCGTGAACGTCATCAAGAACGTGCTTACGGTGGTGGGCGTGTACGGCATTATGCTGTACATCTCGTGGCAGCTTTCGCTTGTGATGCTTGCGTTCATCGTTGTTGTGTTCATCACGTCTTTCGTGTTCAGAAACGTGGTCAAAAAGGTGTTTACAAAGGAAAGACAGTATATATCCGACCTCAACACTTTTCTCAACGAAAACTTGTCCGGCATGAAACTTATCCAAATTTTCAATCGTCAACAAAAGAAAGAGCTTGAATTTTTGGAAAAGAACGAAAATCTGCGCAAATCCAGATACAAAGTGGTGCTTGCTTTCGGCATATATCGTCCGTTTATCACGCTGCTTTATATCAGCTCGATTGCCGTGACGTTCTGGCTCGGAATGGAATTCGGATTGGACGCGGGCATGATAGTTGCGTTCTATCTCTATCTGTCGCGCTTTTTCAACCCCATACAAAACCTTGCCGATCAGCTCAACAACTTGCAAAAGGCGATAACCGCGTCCGAGAGGTTGTTCAACCTGCTTGACGTCAAGCCCGAAATCAGAGATAGGGAAGACGCGGTGACGGTGGACAAGTTCGATGGCAAAATCGAGTTTAAGAACGTATGGTTTGCCTACAAGGGCGAGGATTGGATTCTCAAAGACGTGTCGTTCACTATAAATCCGAAGGAAACGTGCGCTTTTGTGGGCGCGACGGGTGCGGGAAAGACGACAATACTTTCTCTCATCGTGCGTAACTACGAGATTCAAAAAGGTCAGATTCTCATCGACGGCAGAGATATAAGCACAATAGATATTCATTCGCTTCGCAAGGGCATAGGACAGATGCTTCAAGACGTGTTCCTTTTCAGCGGTACGGTGCGGAGCAATATTACGCTCAACGACGAGTCTTTCGGCGACGAGGAAATCGAGGCGGCGTGCAAGTACGTCAACGCCGATACGTTTATATCTTCGCAAGAGCACGGACTTGACGAGGAGGTCATTGAAAGAGGTGAAAACTTCTCACAAGGACAACGTCAACTACTGTCGTTTGCAAGAACGGTTTTGCACAAACCGCAAATTCTCATTCTTGACGAAGCAACCGCAAACATCGACACCGAAACCGAAGTGGTTATCCAAAAGTCGCTTGAAAACATCCGCAACATCGGCACGATGCTTGTTGTGGCGCACAGATTGTCCACAATCCAACATGCAGACCAAATCATCGTGCTTCAAAACGGCAGAATCATCGAAAAAGGTACGCACCAACAACTGCTCAAAAACAAGGGATATTATCACAAACTCTACGAATTGCAGTTTGAAAATCGCGATTGAGAAACTATACATGTGTTCGAGATATTCGACATTTTGTTGCGCAACTCACAATAGGTTGACTTTTGCGTCATAAGTGTTAAAATGTACTTGTATATTTTTATATGCAAATAAAATGCGGAGGGCATTATGTATCACATAATCGTCAATCCTCAAGGCGGAAAGGGCAAAAGCCTCAAGGCTCTCACAACCGTCGAGGAAATTTTTAAGAATAACAACGCTCAATACGTCGTGCATAAAACCGAGTACGCAGGACACGCCACCGAAATCGCAAGAGAATTGTCAAAAACACCGGACACAAATATTGTGGTTATGGGCGGCGACGGCTCTTTTCACGAGGTGCTTTGCGGAATCGACAACTTCGACAACGTTACGCTCGGTCTCGTAGCTTGCGGCAGCGGCAACGATTTTATCAAAAAATCCGGACACTCCACCAATGTCAAAGAGGCGGTGCAAACCATCTTGAACGGCAAGGTCGGCTTCGTGGACTATATGGAACTTGGCAAATATCGCTGCTTGAACGTGGGCGGCGGCGGCATGGACGTCGACGTCTTGCTCAAATATGCAAATTGCAAAACGTTGAAGGGCAAAGCGGCATACTATTATTCGTTGTTCTACACGCTTTTGCACACGAGATTCCATCATCTTCGCATCACTGCGGACGGCGTGACAAAGGACACCAGCGTGTTTATGATAGGTGTAGGCAACGGCGGTTTCATCGGCGGCGGCATCCCCATTTGCCCAAACGCAATCGTTGACGACGGACTTTTGAACGTCGGCTACGTCAGCGAAATGAAAAAGAGCAAAATCATTTTCCGCCTGTTCAAGTTCCTCAAAGGCAAGCACGTCGGCACGGATTGGGGCGGAGAATACACCGCAAAGAAGGTTACTATCGAAGCGCTTGACGACAGCCGTTTCGAGCTTGACGGTGAAATCATCGAAGACACCAAACTCGATATAGAAGTTGTTCATAACAAATTAAAAATGTTCAGATAATTGACAGAATCGACACTTTATCCATGCAAAAAGATTGTATAAAGTGACAAATGTGTTGGCAAATAAAAACAGTTTCGCTTTTTTAGGCGAAACTGTTTTTGTCTAATATAACAAACCCGACAAGTTATTTGTCGTCGTTTTTAGAAACGATATATTTGAACAAGCGTTTTACGTCTTTGCTTGACAAGAAGGGATAAAGCCCGTCCATATCTACGTCTTGAAGTTCGCCCTCAACATATTTGTCGACAAGTTTTGTAAGACACTTTTCCGACACAAACGGCGCAAGAGAAGTGAGGGAGTGCGTATATTTTTTATCGTTGTCGAGTGCGATTTTCAAGAACAATGCGTCACAATCGTTTTCGCTAAGAAACGGCATTATCGCGCAAAGGTTCAACCCGTCGTATTTGTCCGGATCGCTTAAGATGTCTTCTACGATTTCATGGATGTCATCGTCATCGAGGAAAGGAAGTATTTGTACGAGCTTATTCTTCTTGTCGGGTTTTTTATCATCGACGCCTAGAAAAATATTGCCCAAAGACGCGCCCACTCCATATCCTTTTTGTGCGATTTTTTCGGCTTTTTTCAATGCGCTTTTCACAAAATCCCACGACAATGCGGTTTTATCCGACGATTCGTTTTCTTCATCTTTTTCATCTTCGATTTCTTCTTCGAGATCATCGAGTTCTTCGAGAGCATCCTCGAATTTGTCTTTTTCGTCCTCGTCCGTAAAAACAAAGTCGGATTTTTCCGCGCGTTGTTCTACGGCTTCTTCGAACGATATAGGTTCGTATATCGTTTTTCCGTCTTGCAATCTCTTTTTGAGTATCATTGTGTGACCTCCGTTCTCATAAATTTTTGTTCGGCGGGCGTAAGCCTCGGTTTCAGATTTTCCATATCGGTTGTCAGCATTCCGTCCTTTATCGCTTTGAGAAGCATCATTCTTTCCGTTTGCGAAAAGCGGTAAAAGTTTGCCGGAATGTCGATTTTTATGTTGCCGTCAACGATGTTCCTCACCACAAACAGCCGCTCGTGTCCCGCAAAAATGTCATCCGGATTGACATCGATTTTTTTGTCAAGACACAATAGTTCTTCAATGGTGATGTGAAAGATCTCGGACATGTTCAACAAATCGTCGATGGAGGGAACACCCGTGCCGTTTTCCCATTTGGACACGAGCTGCCTTGTCACGAAAAGTTTGTTGGCAAGCTCCTCCTGTGTGAGATTTTGCCTTTTCCGCCTCGACGCTATATTGTTGCCGACAGCAATGAAATCGATCATTCTGCGCCTCCTTACAATTGAATTATATATCGTGCGCCGAAATATGTCACGCAACCGTCCGTTGCATTTTTATGTCAAAATGGTTTTGATATAATTAAATTAGGAGCTTAAATTTATTAACAAATCGCTAATGCCATAAGCAAGAAACAATACGGAGATGTACAATATCGGAGTATCGTAAATTCAGACTATGTAAAAACACTCTATCGAATAGGAGTTAAACGTGTTTATTGTTTTTTTGTTTGGGAATAGTGTGTTGTGCTGCTGCTTTTGAATACTTGCGTGCGGCGCCTGCGTAATAGTTTGCCATAATGATGTAACAGATAGATCAAAGATCATCCTGACACAACTGCTTAGTTATGAAGATATGTATAATGCAATAAAAAACCATTATTTTGAATATAAATCATTTTTTGATTTGATTAAGTGATAATGTGATGTATATACGGGCTAACGACTTATACATTGTTCTATTTTTTTAATAATCTTGTTTTTGTAGCAAAAAATTCTCGAAGAAAAAATAATACGAACCCATTATCTGAGTTCGTATTATTGGCATTTGGTGACCCTACCGAGGTTCGTAGGCAGGCGGGCTAACGACTGCCGTAATAGCGGAGCGAGCAAGTTCACTTGCAAAGCGGAGCGTTAGTCGGGTGTACCGAGTTCGGCACGCAAAGCGTGCGGATATGAAATATCCAACCTCGGCAGGAAAGAAAAACCCCGACTTGATTAAGTCGGGGCTTCGTGGTGAAAAATCCGCCTGATTGTACGAACTGGATATAAAAGAAACAGCAGACGCATCTGCCGATTCTATCTGCTGCTCTATGTTTTCTACATATTCCGTTGTCACTTTCGTCGGGACATCGTAGTCTATGAAATTGTATGTTATCGTGACTGCATTGTCATACAATATTACTTCTCGCACAAAGGCTTTTACAATCAGTTTTCGTACGGGCTATCCTATATATCTCACAAAGAACCCAGTTCAAGTAACTCTATATCTTGTCGGCGGCAAGGAACGTGTAACCGCGCTGTTTCTCTTGCTCAATACCGAAGCCTAGTCTTGCTATGTTAAAAGAGAGATAGCGGCACATATAAGTGTTTTAGTTACGCATGAGAGCGTGGCGTATTGCTTATTAATATTGTTGAACAGATTGAACCAATGGATAGATTATAGCGTGACTTTATGTCAAACGC
>ULOK01030123.1_pt1 | contig 8592 bp, 9 predicted proteins | sample 1952501 | NCBI WGS metagenome assembly ULOK01 (sample SAMEA4835601, study PRJEB28245) | human gut metagenome | biome: gut microbiome; material: fecal sample | place: Denmark | collected 2008
TTTGCCTTACGCTCGTCAAGTACCGCAACCAATGTTTGCAGTCCGCGCAGGGCACGCGGAAAACCACAATAGGCGTAGGAATGGACCATAACTTCTTTAAGCTCGCTGACGGTGATACCGCTATTCAGTCCACCGATAAGGACTGTTCTTAATTGGTCGAGGTGCCCCATGCTTGTAAGGGCTGCGACCTCTGCGATGTATTGTCGTTTACTGTTCATGGTTTGTTCTGCTCTCGGTGTTTGCGAAGCTGCGATGCCGCATCCAAAGACAAGTCCGAGTAGCGTTGTCATAATTCTCATTTTTAGTTTCATAATCTTTATTATTATGTATCAAGTTTTACTTGCTGCAAAATTAGGCTGGATTTTCCACTTCGACCGGTCATGAATTACGGTTTAAAGGATAATTTTTACTGATTGGAGAGATAACCTGAAGATATTTTCTACATTTGCATAGAAACCACTGAAATAGACTGTTATGGAGAAGGTTATGCAACTGAAAACGATAAAGGAGTACAATGACTATATGGGTGTGGAAACAAGGCATCCATTGGTCAGTGTCATAGAGGGAAGCCGTATGCCGCACCCCGTACCCCATGCACGCAAGCACGTGGGGATGTATGTGATTTTTCTGAAAGAACTACGATGTACGGACGATTTGACCTACGGTCGTCGCTCTTACGATTTTCAGGAGAACACGCTGCTGTTTATCGCTCCGGGGCAAGTATTCGGGCATGAAGCCGACGGGTCGACTTTTACCGGTTCCGGATGGTGTCTGTTGTTCCATCCCGACCTGCTACGCGGTACGCCGCTCGGTCGGCATATGCAGGATTATACGTTTTTCTCATACGCCGCTAACGAAGCATTGCATCTATCCAAACAAGAGCAACAGACCATCATTGATTGTTTGACAAAGATTGACGAGGAAACATACAACCAGGCAGACCGTCACACTAACCTGATTATCGCTTCTGCCATCGAGCTGCTGCTCAACTATTGCATTCGTTTCTATGATAGACAGTTTACTACCCGTAAAAAGGAGAACAAGGGCATGCTCGGCTCTTTTGAAGCATTGCTGAACGACTATTTCGTATCGGATAAACCCGCTGAGCGGGGTACGCTGACTGTGGCTTATTGTGCAGACCAACTGAACCTGTCTGCAAATTATTTCGGAGACTTGATTAAAAAGGAGACAGGTGTTTCTGCGCAAGAATATATATTAACCAAAATAATGGATAGGGCAAAAGAGTTGCTTACTGACCCCGCTAAATCTGTCGGTGACGTTGCTTATGCCTTAGGATATCAATATCCACAGTATTTCAGCAAGGCTTTCAAAAGAGTTGTAGGATGTTCTCCGAATGAATATCGGACATTGAGTTAATGTAAAAAAATAAGGAGCTAAGTTTTAGACTTAACTCCTCAATGCTCAACAGTCGGGATGACAAGATTCGAACTTGCGACCACACGCCCCCCAGGGGCTTATTTTATGATATCTGTATTTTGTATTTGTTTGATTTTCAGCATGATTTTATTGATAATCAACTATTTAATTTCTATAAATTTTCTTCTGTTTTGATGGTTTTTACTCAAAATGTTGTAGATTTGTTGTAGGAAAATAAATATAACACCTATATCTATGGCAACATATAAGTTTATTCTGTTTGCGGGTAATGAACGTAAAGATGGCAGTTTTCCGGTTTCTATTAGAATTACTAAAGAAAGAAAAAGTAAGTTAATACGAACTGGATTGGTTTCAACAAAAGAGCAGTGGAATGAATCTGATGGTCGATTTGTTTCTGATAAGAAAATTGTACCTAAATTTAAAATATGGAATGCAAGATTATCTGAAATAGAAACCCAGATTAATGAAATATTTCGCAACTTTGAAATAGAAAGGGTTGATTGGACTTTAAATCAGTTTGAAGAAGCATTTTTGAATAAGGCCTCAAAAGGTAAAGTAAAGGATTATTTCAATAAGACAATAACTACGTTAAAGGATACTGGTCATGTAGGAAATTCAGTTTGTTATAGTCGTACTTTACATATGCTTGAATTGTTTGATAGTAAGTTTGATAAGAAAGTGTTTTCTGAAATAGACATTAAATATGTAAAGGCTTTCGATGTGTTTCTTCAGAAACGGGAGTGTAAAGGAAATACCCGGAAATATTATTTCAAAGCTCTGCGTGCAATTTTAAATAAGGCTATACAAGATCAGGAGGCTTCTGAAGTCACCTATCCTTTTGGAAAAGGAGGTTTTAATATCTCTGCCTTGGAAGAAGAAACAGCAAAGCGCTATTTGCCACATGAAGATATGGATAAACTGAAACATACTGCTGTTAAAAGTCATGCTCAAGAGCTTGCAAGACGTTTGTTCCTATTTTCTTATTATTGTTATGGAATATCGTTTATTGACGCTGCATTGTTGACTAAAAACAATATAATCCGTTATAATGGTGGAAGCTATATTGTTTATAAACGAAATAAGACAAAAGAAGCAAAGAAAGTAAAACCTATTCAGATTAAGATAACTTCTGAAATTCAGGAATTGATGGACTGGTTTGCTTCTAATACAATTTTGGTAGAAGATTATTTATTACCAATCGTTTCTATTCCAGGATATAAAGGAGAACAATTATATAATCATATTCGTAGCCGTTTTGGACGTAATAACAAGAATTTGGCTAATTTAGCGCAGACTTTAGGGATTACGGACATGAAGCTGACCAGTTATGTGAGCCGTCATACAATGGCTATGACTTTACAGGACAATCAAGTACCACGTGAAGTTATCTCACAGATATTGGGTCATAGTGATTTGTCAACGACCAATACTTATTTGGATAGCTTTGCCAGTAGCGTAATAGACGAAGCGGTAAAAGTATTATAAAGGAAACGGTATGTTATCAACAAATAAAATAAAAGACTTGCTTTTGCATGGCGAGAATAGACAAGTAGAATTTAAGAAATGCACGGATAAGGTTTCGGCTTCCGTGTATGAAACGGTATGTTCTTTTCTGAATGCAGAGGGAGGATATATCTTTTTAGGAGTGGATGATGATGGGGCTATATTAGGAATTAACCCTAAATGCGTAACAGATATGACCAAAAGTATTATCAATACACTGAATAATCCTGAACTGTTTCTTCCTCCAATGCCAATCACGCCGGAGCAGACAGAGATTGACGGTAAGATTATCCTGTATCTGAGTGTGCCAGAGAGTGAACAGGTACATAGATATAAGAACCGTTTTTATGACCGTTGGGGTGATGCAGACAATGATGTGTCAAAGCATACTTATCTGGTTAAGAACATGTTCATGCGAAAAGAAAAGGAGTCTTCCGAAAATGAAGTATTTCCCGATGTAACATTGGCAGATATGGATGAAGAATCGTTCAAGATTATGCGTAGCCACATTTCTATTCATAACTCCAATCATCCGTGGTTGAGCATGACAAATGAAGAATTCCTGAAAAGCCTGTTCTGGGGTAAGCAACGGGGAACAAATAGGGAAGGATATAAGTTGGCTGCTATTCTTTTATTTGGCAAGGAACAGACTATTCTGAACTGTTGTCCGTGGCATCGTACGGATGCCATTTATCGTAGCATGTCTTACGAGCGTTTTTTGCATCCGCTTCCGACTGACCCTGATATTCGTTACAATGATCGGGATATGATATGCGTAAATTTGATTCAGTCATATATTCGTTTGTTGAATTTCGTGCAACGCAACATGCCTGATAAGTTTCGTTTGGCGGATAATGGAATAGATCGTTTGGACTTACGGGTAATGATATTCAGAGAAATAATCTCGAATACACTTCTGCATCGTGAGTATATCAGTTCATATAGCAATAAGTTCCTTATATTTCGTGATCGAGTAATAACAGAGAATTGGACGAAACCTTTCCAAACAGGGGATATTGATATAAATGACTGGCGTACTCGTACAAAGAATCCGCTAATAACAAAGGTATTCCGTGAAATGAAATGGGCTGAGGAACTTGGTTCCGGACAGAAAAATATTCGGAAATATGCTCCGTTATACTTTGAAAACTCTGAGATAGAGATTCGTAGTGGAGAGGAGTTTGTCTTTTCTATTACCTATCGTGATCCTAAAGAGTTTGAGTTTGCAAAAAATATTCAGACAGGTCAGGACCAAGTTGGGACTAAGTTGGGACCAAGTTGGGACCAAGTTGGGACTAAGTTGGCTCTAAGTCGGGGAGAAATGCAGACAATTCTTAAAACTTGTATATCGGAAAAGTCTCTAATGGAAATTATTACTTTGCTGCACTTTAGTAATCGGACTAAATTTAGGAATAAATATATAAACCCTCTGATTGAGGAAGGATTGTTGGCAATGACTGTTCCTGATAAGCCAAACAGCCGTTTGCAGAAATATTATACCACTGAAAAAGGAAAATCACTACTATGCCAAGACGGAAGCAATTAATATTCAAGATTCAGGATTTGAAGTGTGCAGTTCATATCATAGAGGAGTTATCCAAGCTGCCTCAATTGAATAATTTTGATATGAAGTCTATAGAATTGACGATTAAAGAAAATAAACCGGCTCCACAAATTTTAAAAAAGGATATAGATACACTTGTTGACCGTCTACAGCGTGGATTTTCTGCAAATAAGCATAAATTGACACAGTTGAATGGTTATTATTTGATAACAAATATTCATCTTTCAAAATGGATGAAAGTTACTCCTGCAACTGTGAACAAGTGGCTAAAGGATGGTCTGATAAAATATAGTGAGAAATCATATGATAATCTTAAGTTTTTTGATGTAAATGAGGTTATTTCTCAACTTAGAAAACAAAAGCAATAATTTTTTATCATCTATATAATAGTTGCAATTTGATGCCATTTTAAGGTCTTTTGATGACAGCTCCTTGAAATGGCATTTTCATTTGTCTTTAAATGACGGTTTTTGTCATTAAATGTCATAGCTTGTATATATGTTTTCCTGTTTGAATACTATTTGTTTTTATAATTTCTTTGTCTTGAAACCTCTGAAGTAATAGGGGTAAAACCGAGTAGTTAATCCGCAAAATGTTTGATTATGGCAGGTATTATAGTTGCAACAGAAGAACAAATTGAAGAAATCGTATTCAGAGCTATTTCAAAATATTATTCAGGGAATAATAAAGAAACAATTTCATCTGGATTACCTGATACTTTGAATTTATCTAGTGCATTGAAGGTATTGGATGAGCATGGATTTCCTACTTCTAAAGCTAAGCTGTATAAAATGACTTCACTCGGACAGATTCCTTTTATGAAGTATGGAAACAAACTGGTTTTTTCTCGTAAATCTCTTGTAGAATGGGCACATGAACAGTTAGTGTCTGGTAGTACAGATAAAGTATAATCTGGTATCATTACTGTCCACTAAAAATCGCAAATAGTTCTTTGAAATAATTGAATTACAGTTTGTTACAAGAGATTTTCTTGCGCAACGATTTGAAATCATAACTTTGCAGCCTTAACTTAGGCTGTATATGAATAAAGACAAATACGTTTTCGCCCAAATGGTTGAGTTTTTAGACAACTACAAGTTTCTTCGTATCGTAAAGAAGTATGATGGCAACAAGTATGTTAAGCATTTTACTTGCTGGAATCAACTTCTTACTTTGATGTTCGGACAATTATGCAATCGTGAAAGCCTTCGAGACTTGATTGTTGTTCTGAATGCACATCAAGAGAAATGCTACCATCTTGGAGTTGGGAAACATGTCACCCGGAGTAACCTTACAAAAGCAAACGAAAACCGTAACTACCATATCTTTGAGGACTTCGCATTCTATATGGTAAACGAGGCCAGAAAGAAAAGAATAAATGACATATTTAAACTAAACGGAAATGTATATGCCTTCGATTCTACAACGATTGACTGGTGTTTGAAACTGTTTCCTTGGGCAAACTTTCGTACACATAAGGGAGGTATCAAAATCCATACGTTGTATGATGTAGAGACTCAAGTACCTGCCTTTATCCATATAACCGAAGCAAAGATAAACGATGTCAATGCAATGGATGTAATACCTTATGAGTCTGGCTCTTTCTATGTCTTTGACCGTGCGTATAACGATTATCATCGTCTCTATAAGATACATATGATGGATTCGTTCTTTGTTGTACGGGCTAAAACAAATATTAAGGCGAAAGTACTCAAATGGAAACGTCGTTTACCTAAGAATATACAGTCCGACTGTGAGATTGAACTTACCGGTTTCTATACCCAAAAATCATACCCTGAAACGATTCGTTTGGTGAGGTTTTGGGATGAAGAAGACGAACGGGAGTTCATTTATCTTACAAATGCAAAACATATTCCAGCCTTACAGGTCGCGGAACTTTACAAGAATCGTTGGCAAGTGGAACTGTTCTTTAAATGGCTCAAGCAACACCTTAAAATAAAGAAATTTTGGGGTACTTCCGAAAACGCTGTAAAGATACAAGTCTACTCAGCAATCATTGCCTACTGTCTTGTAGCTATCATGAAACATGATATGAAACTGGACAGATCGACATACGAGGTTCTACAAATTCTTGGCATTTCCCTTACGGACAAGACTCCATTAAGAGATCTCTTCAGCAAAACTAAATTCAATGATGTCAAAGAACAAAGCGGTCTTGATGGACCAAATTTATTTAGTAATTATAATTTTTAACTCGTCCTCTAATTTTTAGTGGACACTAGTGATCTGGTATAAGTATTCATATGGAAACATATTATCATATAGTATCGGATATCAATGTTGTTAACCTGTTATCAATTCTGCATTTCAAAGTTTACACTTCCGGTTTACACTAATATGAAACAGATAAAATTTATATGCTTGATTATCAGGGTATAATATATTTTTAGACATTATCTGAAATTAAGGCATACTATTTTCACTACTATAAGTACATACTCTTAGAGTGCGCACAACGGGAGTATCGATTTATTCACTTAAACATTGGAATTATGTCATATATAGATAATGAGATACTTGAAAGACTTATAGGAACCATGGTAGAGGGATTTGCCCGTATTGAAAAGAAACTGGACCAAATGAACCGTCTTAAGGAATGTATGAACGGAGACAGACTGCTTGATAATGTGGATCTGGCAGAACTCCTTGGTGTGTCACAAAGAACTTTGGCACGTTACAGGCAAGAGGGCAAGATTAAATATTACTCGGTGGAAAAGAACGGGAAATCATTCTATCTCGCCTCAGAGATACAGAGTTTCCTGCTTCAGCGTGGTAAGAACGTAGTAAATAATAAATAGCAAATAAACTAAGTGACCGTATTCTGATGGAAAGATGATACGGTCACTTATGCATTATACCGGGATTGCGGTCATTTTCAATGTATCCAGATTGACATAGACACCGCGATACAGTGTCTTTCCTTCCTTGAACATTTTCCAGAGCAGGTCACATCCGATATGTGCCAGTGTGGAGTTAATGAACAGATCCTGTTTTTCCAGGGCTTCCGCCAAAGAACAGCTTGGTCCTGATTCTTTTTCCTTGATTTTCGCATAGTCCACTTCCTCGGTGATGACATTCATTTTAGGCATGGGAATATATTCCTGTGAAGAAGGTTGGAGAACTTTCTCACGTACCGTCCCGATGATGACCTGTCCTTTTGTCTGGCTGTTCCCGAAATCCATCCAGTATATGGGAGCCGAATGGTCACTGAAGTTTTCTTTGCGGACTTTCTTCAGGAACTTCCAAAGCGTAAGACGTGAGCGTATATTGTCCGTACAGGTTATGATGATATTTGCTGTGCTGTCTTCAGTAAAATTCCTGGTAGGAAAACATTGCGCTTCGGCAGTCCATGTGTATCCGAAGAAACGGTTGATGCGTGTGACAAGTGATACGGCCTTGTTCAGTCCCAGTTCCGTCTCACTGAAAAGCTGGCGTCCTATATTGGCTTGGCTTACTGTGTCGGGATCGAATACGGTGACATGCAGTCCGGGATGGCCCAATGCTTGAAGTGCCATACTCATGCGTGCCAGATTGGTTATCACTTGTGAGCCGGTACCTCCGGCTCCGATGACGAATACTGTTACTGGATGACGCGGATTGAGCAGGTAGCGGTCGGTAAAATGTATCTTTTTCATGGAAGTATGTCTTTAAGTTTTTTATTCATGGGCTTGAGTTCGTTCATATCGAACGGATTGTTTCTTATGTTCTCGGTGACGATGACAAGATTTGAAACGGTAGGATTGACATTTCCTCCAAGATGGGAGAATTCAGTCAGCCAGAACCGTTTTTCCCAGTATTCCAGCAGGGAAAGGAAAGTCGGGTTCTGTGGCTTTTCCAGAGAACTGCTGCCAAGGCAGACACTTGACCCGGTCACGTTGAAGAACGGGGCACGGAACAGTGGAGTCGTCTCCATTGGACGTTTTCCCTTGAAGGCGAACACGTCCATGTTTCCGTTTTTTACATGATAAACAATTCCCGGCAGATTGAATATGCCGTCCTGTATATTGAGATCCTTGTGAAAGAACATCTGTCTCTTTCCGGGCGGATTGTACCAGATATATTCTTCCTGTCCTTTTCTCGGATTGCAGGCCAGCATGTTATCGGGG
>ULOK01037778.1_pt1 | contig 8579 bp, 7 predicted proteins | sample 1952501 | NCBI WGS metagenome assembly ULOK01 (sample SAMEA4835601, study PRJEB28245) | human gut metagenome | biome: gut microbiome; material: fecal sample | place: Denmark | collected 2008
CTTGGTATCTAGTCCTTCCGGCAGACTGAACACAAATTCAGCACAGGCCAGCCGGATGACTTTATGCAGAGCCTCTTCGTCTGCTCCCGGACTACCCAGCCATAAATTCTCCCGGATGGTACCGCTCAGCAACGTATTTCCTTGGGGCACATAGACGAAGTTGATGCGTAAATCGGGGGTCACACTGAGTGTCCGTCCGTCATCAGTTGTCAAATCGATGCGTCCCTTTTCCGGATAAACCAAAGCCAGTATCAGCCGGATAATGGTCGTTTTTCCTGTTCCGGTAGGTCCGGCTATGGCGGTGGAACTTCCCGGATGAAAGGCAGCTGTAAACCGGTCGAGTACCGGCTGTCCCTCTTCATAGCCAAAAGACACTTTCCGAAAGTTCAGTGTCAGTGGTTGGTCTATGTAGACCGGGTGTTCGTCCGGTTCTACATCTTCAAAGAGGGCCATTAACCGTTCCACGGAGGTCCATCCCCGTATCAGACTGGGAGGGATGGATATTAACCCTAAAAAAGGTCCCTGTACCTGTCCGACCAGTTGAAGAAAGGCTGTCATTGTTCCGAATGTTATCTCGTGGTTATGCAGTTGGAAAATACCCCAAAGGAATGCACATAAGTACCCTCCTCCAAATGTAAATCCCATGACCCCTTGCGTAAAAGTGGAAAATTTGATTTGTTCCATTCCCAATTTGAACAACTTCTCTTGTGTTTCATGTAATTTCTGTTTCCGGTAGTTGGTGGCTCCGAGCGAGCGGACTAGAATCCGTTTGGACAGATTTTCTTGCATGACGGTACCCATCTCGCTGTTCATCTTTTTTTGGGCACAGCTCAGTTCCCGGACCTTTCTGAAATAAATCTTTGACAATAAAACAAGAGGGGTGACTCCCAGTATGAACCAAGCTAAACGCGCGTCAAGAATCCACAAGTAGATAAAAGAGCTTGCCAATTGCAAGCCGGTAACCAGCAGGTTGGGTAGAATGCCCATTCCCATTCCCAACACTTCGGAAGCGTCACTGCTGATACGGGTCAGCAGGTCGCCTGTGTGCCATTTCCCTGCTCCTTTCCATGAACACATCATTAGGGCGTCGGACAGCGAATTTTGCATGCGGATACTGATGCGCATGTTGATCTTGCCAAAAATCCAGGGAGATACAAGTTTTATCCCCATACCCAGCAGGAAGGATAAGGCTACTATTGTGGCTACCAGGTAAATATTCCCTTCCTGTGCTCCGGTAGCTACATCGATGATCCATTTGGACATGGCCACATTGACCAATGACATGACCACTCCGAAAATACCCGAAAAGATAGAGAAGGTGATGAGCCAATGGTATCCTTCTGTTACCTGCATAACCCATTTGAAAGCTTTCCATCCTAACTGACATGTATTGCTCAGATTCTCCCGTGTGAGCTTCTGCAAAAACTTTTTCAGCAATTCTTTCATTTCTTTTTTATCATTTCCTTGAAACGTAAGAGGGCTAATCCGGCCAGCCACCAGAAAGTTTCGTCGAAAGCATAACCTAACGATAAGTGCATTTTGTGAAAGATCCGCTTCAACGTGTATCGTTTGTTCGCCCATTTCCCGGTGGGACGTTCACCGTAACGTTCGTCTCCATGTCCAAAATTGCCACTTTCCCAAATCTCTTGCATTAACTTGTCCGGACAGAGACTGGTACTGAATGGTAAAAGGTCGGCCGGCACGCCAAGATATTTTATCAATAGGGCATAAAGTAACCGGTTCCACCGGTGAATGTGCCATTTGCGACAGATACACTCTAATTCGTTTTTGTTTGTAACAGAATGTAATGCGTTAAAAGCCATGGCTATATCACACAATTGTCGTAGTCCGATCCCTTCATTGATAAGATGCTTCAATATGTGGGTGGAAAGTAATAGATGATTCGCTTCGTTCGGAAGTTTGCCTTGGCTGTTGGTAAAGACCCCCGCTTCCCATTGGCGGATTTCTTTTTGGAGGAAAGGGTTGTGCAACTCTATCAGCCTGCTGTGATGTTCAATCAGAACTCTGTTTATCAGACAGGAAGCCTCACCATTGGTTCCTCTTTTTACCGGTAATCCTAATTTTTCCATCCGTTGGTTGGCTTGTTCGGTTTGTGTCTTGTTTCCGAACCACAGGTCGATGTCTCCGGCTATGCGATGTTCCGGATGAGGGTAGAAGTCAGCTGTCCCTATCCCTTTTAGCAGCAGGAAAGGGATAGAAGGTGATTGTACATAAATCTGTTGGAGGGCTTTAATCGTTTCCCGGTGTTGCCGGTTCACCCGTTCCAAGGTGTCAACTTCCACCATCCAGCCAAGCAATACCTTCCGGGGAGGTACGGCTTCAGTCGGCAACAGGCGGATGCCATCGTAAATAATGCCTTGTACGGTTTGTTTTCTTGCCATGCTGTGAATTTCATTCCATTCCTTTTCATCTAGAGGAAAAAGGGCGGAACAGTCTTCCTGCCGGTCCCACAGTCCTTGCCTTAGCAAAAGCATGAAAGCCTTTTGTAATGGGGCTGAGATCATCTTTTTGTCTTATTCTATGGCTAACCCAGTTTCTAACCATTGTCGGCACAGCTCGTTGGCATCGTTTCGGGCTGTATCTTTATTTACTTCATATTCATTGCACAGCAGTGCTCCGGCTTCATCTACCGTGAATTCCTTGTTTTCCAATTGTTTCCATAACCAGGCGGCTGTTTCATTCAAGGAATAGACCTGTGCCATATCCATGGTTTCAGAAAACGGATTGACAATCATATATTCTCCACCTACTTGGCGAAGAATTAAATTAGAATTGAGTCTCATTGTCTTTATATTATTGCATTATCCTATTTATAGTTAAAATTACATCGACCTTCACAGGCAGATGTAATGGGGAATAAAATGTAAGTTCATTCTATTATCCGCTGATAACATAGGGTCTTGAACTTACCTGATCTAACATTTTTTACAGATCCGGCGCTTCTCGCGAAGAAAACGAATCTCTCTTCTAACATTTCTTATTGTATTGTTTGTCATATCTGAATTGAACAGATTACTGTTTACCAGTTTATACCTGTGGGACGGATCATGCCGGCTTGCAGCAGTTGCATGATAAATCCTGCGGCATCTTGCGATGCGGTGTCTTTATCCACTTCGTATTCCTCCAGAATCAACAGTACTAGATGGTTGAAGCTTTCTGCTTCTTCGATATGCTCCCAGATAAATTCTCCGGTTTCGGTCAGGGTGACCATTCCGTTGAACTCTCGGGCGGTCTGTCCGGAAGGAACCAGTACGATTTCTCCGGCTATGTTTCGTTTGATAAATTCTTTGGTTCTTTTCATCTTTTGAAAAAACGATATGTTTTAATGATGGTCCTGCGTAAAGGAATTATGTTCGGCCATATGTGGGCGAAGAATTTCCACTGGAAATCTTCTGGAACTATCCATTTCCCTTTTCGCTTCACCTTGATAATGATGGCGAAAATCTGTTCTCTTTGAATTGGACCTTCGATGACAGTCTGGGCGTCACCGATAAGATAATATTCTTCATTTTTAACATTATAAATACGGTGCATGACATATTCACCGTTGCTTCGCTGATAGAACACCATATCTCCTTTCCGAAGTTCACCGGAGGGGCTTTTCAGGTAGATGTGGTCTCTTGCGTGGATCAGGAATGGAGCCATGCTGCTGCCCGAGATGATCATGCTCACCTGCTTTCCTTCCTCAATGAGGGTACGCAGCATGGATATATATTCTTTCGTATCGACAGTCTTCATAATGGGGCGTATTTCACATTATCGGATAATTTCCAGTTTGGTCAGATACCTGTGCAGGGTGAAGGCTGCTTCCGGATTCATGTTGCACGCATAGGTGCTGATGCTTGTCTGTCTGGTCAAAACCTGCAGATCGTCGAGTGCTTTGCCGGTGAGCTTTGGATTCCACCAGTTGATTGTAACCTGCGAGCAGAGAGCTTTGAAATGCTTCATGGCTGTCTGGGGACGGATGGTGTTATCAGATGCCTGTTCGATGAATACAATGGCCTCCAACGGGCGGCGTTCATTGTGACAGATACCGCTGGAACCGCATACAGGCCATCCCGTTATCTCGTAGTCGCCGTTTGGAAGTGGACAGAGCAGGGCACGGTCGCCATTGAGTACCTGGGTGCCGGGAATATGCCGGCACCACAGGTTGGCATGCGTCGATTTGCCAATGCCGCTAGGACCACTGAATAAGATGGCTTGCCCACGATAATCCAGAAAAGTACAATGTAGTATGTAACATCCCTGGACAGATAAAGGACGTTCCAGGCACAGGCAGGAAATGAACAGGGTATCTGTTTGCAGTTCTCTTTTCAGACCTTCGATGAAATAGATGTTGGCATCTCTTTCGTTTCTTTCCTGATAGAGAGCATAGCAGGCATTCAGGTTTCCTACAGCCAGCAGGCGTGTTTCTTGTTCTTCCTTCCGGAAAACTACGATGTCGTTGCGTTGGAATGTGATCTGCCAGTCGTTGGACGGCAAAGGCAGACGGTTGACAAAATAGAATGTATAGTACCGGTCCGCTTCTTTGGTAGCGGGTTTATGGTCGAGAAACAAACGGCTGTTAACAGGAATCTCCTGTTCTGTCACTCCTGACAATTCAATCGTTAGCGGGCCGATATTCAGTCTCACAATCTTCAGTTTTTAATGTATTACGGGGGGATAATTCGTAATGATCCGTTCTTTGGCTTTCGCCATCTGGCAAAGATAGTCCATGCTTCCGGTGATTGTTTTTTCACAGTGTGCGGCGGCATAGCATACGTTGCATACGGGACGAAGGTGGCAACCCTCGCATTCGGTATGGGATACCAGTTCCTTGGCTTCTTCTAAAAGTTGTTGCCATGCAGTTGTCATCGGAATCTTTTTCAGGTCAACGGCCGGTTGATCCAGCATCACACAGGGGGTGAGGATGCCTTGCCAGTTGATCCAGCATGAACTCTTGGCAGCTCTGCACTCCAAAGAGCAGGCTCGTGTTCCTTCCACATGGGCAAGCGTATATTTCAAGTCGTGCATGTATCGTGCCATGTCATTCCCTTTTTTGTACTCCATATATTGCATCTCGATGCGGGCCGCCTCGTCGGCATCCAGTCTTTCAGTTAGAATGTTACGCAGACTTCCGCATTCGGGGCGTGAGAGAGGAAACATGTATGAGTTTACTTCTGCCGGAATGTCCAGATGCTGGGCCAGACGGATGATCTCGTCGTAATCTTTTTCATTCTTTCGTACGATACTTACGTTCAGTTTCACATCAATGTCTGCCTTTTTCAACCGTTTCAGGGCTTCCATGCACAGGGTGTATCCTTGCGGATTGTGGCACAAGCGTCCGTAAGTTTCTCTGCTGTCTCCATACAGGGTGACGTTTATCCGCCGCGGCTTGTGGGTCTGCAAGATGCGTACCATTTCGTTGTCGATGAGTGTGCCGTTCGTATTGAGAGTCAGGATGAATCCCATTTCGCGCAGCCGGGTGTACAGCTCCTTGAAGTGTGGATAGAGCATCGGTTCACCTCCGGTGAGAAGGATGAAGAGTGTACCCATGTCTTGAAGTTGTTCTGCCCAGTCGAGCCATTGTTGCAAAGGCGATAAACCTCCGTGCCGTTCCACCACGCTGCGTTCGGTGCGTATGAAGCACATGTCGCAGTTGAGCGTACAGGTGGGAGTCAGCTCGAAGTTGGTAGTGATCGGGACACGGCTCTGATTGGCTTTGTCCACCAATGCCCGTTCCAAAAGGTTGGCATCGTGAAGATGATCCATAACTTGGAATGTATATGTATTTATGAGAAAAGTCTTTATAGACTTCCTTTCATTTGTTTCTTTTTACTTTTTGCAATGCGGCAAAGGTAGCCGATGCCGCCGCATTGCCCTTTTTCATTGCGGGCATTGGCATAGCAGACATCACAGATAGAGCGTAAGGTACAACCTGCGCATTCTTTATGGAACGGAAGTTGTTCGCATTTGGTTACTATTTGTTTCCAGGCATCGCTTACGGTTGTGGAAAGTAGCGAAACGGCTGGTGTTTCCATATCGACGCACGGAGTCATGACGCCCTGCCAGTTGATCCATGCGGAACTTTTACCTGCCCGGCAGGCAAGTCCGATGCCTTCAGCAGGTACGGGAGATTCTCCACGTTCCAATTGCTGGAGGACATGAGTGGCGTATGATGTGTATTCCTTGCCATATTTATGTTCCAGTGCCTCAACCTCGGCATGTGCCACTTCATCCGGTACGGGGCGGCACGTATCAAGGGGTAGCGTGGTGGCGCATCCCGGCCGTGAATAGACTGAAATGTAACTGTTGGTCAGCATAGGTAAGTCCCATTCGTCAGCTAGTTCCAGCATTTGCCGGTGTTCTTTTATATTTTGTCGTGTCAAGGTGAGGTTCAGTTTGGTATCTATGCCATATTCTTTTAATCGTTTCAGTCCTTCCAGGCAACGGTCGAAACCGTTTGTCGCGTGGCACAGATTGAGATAAGTTCCGTTGGTCACACCATATAACGAGACATTCACCCTCCGGGGTTTCAAACGTTGAAACAGACGTACTGTTTCGTCATCTATCAAAGTCGCGTTTGTATTGATGGTGAGGATGAATCCTTTTTCTTTCAGCCGGATATATAATTCTTTGAAATCAGGATAGAGTAGGGGCTCGCCTCCTGTCAGTAAGATGAAGAGCGTTCCTATTTCCTGTAGCTGGTCGGCAATGTGCAGCCATTCCTCTATGCTCCGTAATCCTCCTCTTTTCTCGGCTTGTGACTTCTCCATGCGGATATAGCACATATCACAACGGAAATTGCACGTCGGTGTCAATTCAATAGTGGCATTGATCGGAGTACGGTTTGCCGTCGCTTTGTTCACCAATGCCCGTTCCACAGGGTTTATGTCTTGCAGGGATTCCACTAGGATAATGATTTTTTTTCAAAGAAAAGTTTTTGAGTCTAGTGTATTGGATTTCATTTACTTCCGTGGTCGTATATGTTACCGAAATTTGTCTCGATGGAAAATATATAGATTATCTTCCCTTTTTGAAGCCCAACAAAAGTTAATACTTAATTTAGAGCATATCCTTTTTATAAGGCACCAGAATTGGCATCTCACAAAAAGATATTATCAAATTCGATTGATTTTTAACTATTGGCATACAACCAAGTCTATATTTTACGATGATAGACCCAAAGATAGGGAAAGTAGAATCTTTCAAGGTCTTCATTGCTTTGCATAATTCGTAAATTTTGATTCGCAGCGAAGATAGATATTTTAGAACCCTAATTTGAGAGGTTTACAGTATAGACTTTACTTTTAAGGTCCAAGTCTATACTGTTATTTGATGCGAATTTCATAAATAGGGGAATGTCTTAAGAGTGGTTAGGACGACCTGGTATTTCTTCAACAGCAGATCTGATTTCACCCCAACCTTGATGATTGTATTCTCCAGTGTTATTTACTGTATCATAGCTAGTCCACTTGATGCCTCTAATCTTGTCACCTACTTTTGCGTCACTTAAATCGAATCCATTCCAATCAATATTGAGAATAGGTATACCCCATTTTTCTATAGTCCCTTCGTGCCCTGTAGCATGGATACCATTAATATCTACATAGGTTGTAGCGCATGGTTTTCCATGATTGTTTGTATTGTTTTCTCCATAATGACAATGAAATAGTGCTTTAAAGTTATAGCATGCAGCTACATATTCGTTCGGAATGAACTCTTCGCTAATAAGCATCGGTTTTTGATAATCTTTCTTCATACTATTTTTTTCTTTTTTGATTCCTGTTTCGAAGGAAAGGAAATCAGAAAAGGTTTGAAGCGAAATAGTGATTGGGTCCCGGAGAAACTCCGGTGTGAAAGAATTTTGAAATAATTGATATATTGCGATTTACCATCTACAATATGATCCTTTCATTTTCCTTTTCATTACACTAATTCTTTGCAGCTCAAACGATATTCTGACTTAGTTCCTCCAGTAGTCTGATCATATATTATTTAATCTCTATTTCTATTAATGAGAATCAATAAATTTATCTAAGCGTTAGGAATCAAGATTGAAATAAATGAATAAGATTGCGATTTACTGTTTTATTTACCGATTAGGATTTAGCAGTTTCCCAAGAATTTATGTCAAGGTTCTTGGTGGCGTGACCCTCCCAGCCCTTTTGTCCTCTCCAAACAATGACTAATTCACTTTTCTCAAATTTCTGATTATAGTTGTAATCAACATATCCCCAATAAAAACCAGATTGGGCTTCGGCTTCATGAAATGCACTACATGGATGATAGTTTCCTAGCCAAATACCTCGATTTCCTATAGTGGGTTGTGAACCAGAAGCAGCTTATCTCTAAAATAATACAACGTTCCTCTTGGTGCATCACAAGTAAACTTATAAACAGTTCCACTATCTCCACAAGCAGCCACATGCGTTTGCGGCACGAAAGCCTCGCTTTTCAGCTCCGGCTTTGTATAAACTTTCTTTGTCATCTTTTTTTTCTTATTTTGCCAGACTTCTTATTCTGTAAGAGGGCAAAAGTTTGAAAAGAGAAAAACATGACCGAGTTCTGCAAGAACT
>ULOK01037710.1_pt1 | contig 8520 bp, 7 predicted proteins | sample 1952501 | NCBI WGS metagenome assembly ULOK01 (sample SAMEA4835601, study PRJEB28245) | human gut metagenome | biome: gut microbiome; material: fecal sample | place: Denmark | collected 2008
TTGTTTTTATTTCTATTTCCGTTTTAGTGGCTGTTGTTGTAGCTGCCTGAATGCGTTTGAGCTTTATATTCAAATCATCTACTGTTTTGGTAAGATCCTTGTTTTTCTTCTCCAGCTCATTTTTCGTCAGTTCCAGCCTTAAAACAGAAGCAGCGTTTTTCCCTGCTTCTGTTTTGTAGTGTTCCACATCTGAAAGTAATGCTGCTTGATTACTATCCAAGCGATTACGTTCTTTCTTTACGCTATCCAATCGTTTAAACAGAAAGATATTTGTTCCTACGAGTAAAACAAGCGCAATAAATAAAAATTTACGCATAATCTTCTATATATTTAAGGATTGAATCAACGTGCAACTGGATAATTTGAGCCTTTCCTTCTGGAGATAGTAGAAACTTGCAATCTGTTTCATTATCCATAAAGAAGTTTTCCGTTAAAACAGCCGGGCATGAAGTCTTTTTGAGAATGTAGAAATTATTTTCCCAATCTCCATCCCCATCCGACCAATCACCTCTAATTTTCCAAGTTCCTCCAAACATTCTATTAGCCATATCCCAGAAAACTTGCGCCAAATCATCAGCTTTTGTTTTTCCAGGACTGGTATGTATTTCCCATCCTGTACCCTTGCCAGTTCCAGAAGCGTTACAATGAATAGAAACAAGAAGCGTTTTTGTCTTACCGTATCGGGCTGCTATCTCGTTTGCTCTTCTGGCTCTTTCTGCCAAAGGTACGTCTATATTTTCCTTTACCAACAATTCAGCATCTATACCTTTTGCTCGTAATTGGTTATATACGCCTTTGGCAATTTCTCTGGCATATTCCCACTCAAATAACTGTGATCCGTCCGACCACTTCGGAGATCTTTTACCTGGTGTATTTTCTCCGTGTCCGTTGTCTAATAATACTTTCATACGTTTTTATTTTCATTTTTTTCGCTTAAACATTTGGTTACTCCAGCCGAAGCAAACAAAGCAGTGATAGCACCGACAAAAGCCGATAATCCCATAAGATCGGTTTTGATAGACTTGTTTACGATTACTTCATAAACCAAAATAAAACCGACAATAAGCAGAAGGAAGCACCCCATTAAGGTAACGGCAACAAGAAAAAAACTCTTGCTACTGTGCCCCGATCCATTTTTGATAAGTTCTTTCAGATATTCTGTTACTCTCATAACTTGCGCTCTTTTACTTCTGGAAGGATATACTGAATGTGCATGGCTGCAAAATGAAGTTTTTTTCTGATTGCTTCCTCATCAAAATCATCAGGGATGGATTCTGTAAAATCACAGACCAAAGAACCAACCCAATCATGGGTAGTATCATGTAATTTTTGAACGATTAAAGACTGTGTTCCATTGGAGCTAAACATAGCCTTTGCACGTGTTCCATCCAAACTATCAATATCACGTATCAGCATAAGTTCATTTCGAGCCATTGAAGCCGTAAACTTTGGAAGTTCAGACATCTTAATATCTTGCCAAAAGTCACTAATACGGGCAACCCCTTTAGCGGTAACTTCATACAAGATTGTGAGATAATGATTATCTCCTAAAGGATATGGTTGTATAATATACACACGATCACATGAAAGATCATTCAATACTTTATGAATTTCACCATACACACGAGCAGAGTTTTCACTTCTGCGAGTGCTTTTTCTTTCTAATTGTCTTTCAAGTTCTTTAGCCTTAATATCAGCAAGCCGATTATGCTTTAACTGATTATACGCAAACCAGCCCGTACCTAAAGCTGTTATACACGCAAATAATGCTGCCCAATCCATATTTTATTAAGTTATTGATTAATAACTGCAAATATAATTTATTTGGTGTACATATACACCGTTTAATACAGAGAATTATATTTTTGAAGCTATTAAGGCTTCCAATTTGTTTATTTCATCCCGTACACTCTGCCTTTGTTGGTGAAGATTCTCTATATCATACGGCATATCAAGCCCGATTAAAGAAGCCTCATAACATTTCGTTATACGATAATCACCTATAACGCTGTCATTGCTGGTAAGAGAGGCTTTCAGTTCATCTATCTTATTCCGAACAAGTTTAGCGTTAAATCTTTGCTCGTATTTATAGCTTATTTTATCTCCAGCGTCATAAGGTACAATACGAACACTATAGTATTCAGGACATTGTAATTTTGTATCATCCACAAGCTCTACATGTTTCCATCCTAAAGCGGACAACTCAGTTTGTTGCTCCTGGATTGATACTATTCTCGTTTCAATCTCTCCAGTTTCTTCATTTTTAAACTTCTCACTGTATTCCTCTAAAAATTTAGAAACAAGAGATCCGTTTTCGTTTATATAGCCATATTCAATCATAATATTAAAATTTATATCTACTAACTAACCATGCTGATTTTTTTACACCATCGACATACCCCACTGTAAAATGGAATATAGCACCCTGACCTTCGCCAATATCATAATAATCATTTTGGGTGTGATCATCATACAACACATTTCCGCTACGTGGGTAAACTCTCATATATCCTGTCCACCATTGCTTAAAAAATATAGTCCTACCAATCACACCATCAGAAGGGAGGTAAACGATTTGCTGGTTTCTTGAATATCCAATAACCAAGCTGTCTGTTTCAGACAAATAAACAGAAGAAGAGCTTTCTTCTATAGCCTTTCTATGTAAAAATAGACCTGCTGCCATCAAATTCTGGAAGAAGCCACCATAAGCGGGGGCTGTGCCACTGTTTGAAGCTCTACCATATACGCCAGCTAAAAAGTTTTCATTGTTCCAATCACTTTTATTCACAGTACCAAATCCAAGCCCTACGATAGAAGCCTTATGCGTATAACCCAAAATAGCCGAAACAGCTTGTGTTTCTGCATTATTACAAAAGATACCCGTAGGCGACATATAGGCTACACGGCTATTGCTTTTACTTCGGGCTTCAATCAAGCCGTTATTCGCATCTATCGTAATTTTAGATCCCTGATATTGGCTTTCTGAATAATCACCACCAGAACGGCTGGATTCTATCAATATACGAGCCATTGAAGCATCAAGAATGATCTTATTACCATCCAAGAGTGTAGAAACAATCTTTCCACCACTCATAAACCAATCTCCGATATTAGCACCCTCAGCCAATAGCAAATTAGTTGCTATACTCTCAAACTCAGCACCGAAATCATTCCAATAAGCAGTATCGGTAGGTACATGATTTTGAAAGCCATTTCCGGCATCCACTCTGGCAACATAATAGTGTCCGTTATATTTTACTGCATCTACACGCTTTGAAGTACCATAGTAAACTTTAGAGCTGCCATAGACACCACGATAAACCATAGTCGGACCAGTATCTCCATTTCTACCATCCACTCCATCATACGGAGTTTGCCGGGCTGGTGTACTCCAGTTCTGTATCAATGAATTTGTTTCACCATTGATTTTTGCTACTGTAAACCATAAGTATTGCAAGTTTCCTACAGTTGGAACGGTTGTGCTCCATCCCGAAGGATTACGGCTCGTTTTACTCAGTGAAGGCGGTGTACTTCTGGAGTCATTAACAGCGTACCGATATTCAAAATAATCACCATTTATACCATCATCCCCAGTTTCTCCTTTTTCTCCAGTAACACAAATAGCCTCTGTAGTAATGCTGTTGCCGTTTGTGTAATTAATAACGGATCGTGTCCATATATACCAACCATTTTTCCAAGTTGGACGTGAATTAGACCAGCTACCATTTAAAAGGGAAGTTGCAGAGGATGATAAATAATATTGCTCAATTATTGAACTTATACCATTGCCTGTTTCTCCCTTGCCACCTGTGATACAAGCTGCATCTGTATATACTATGTCGCCATCCGTGTAAACAACTTTAGTTTTACTCCAAATGTAATATCCATCTTTCCAGGCTGGAGCTGTTGTCTGCCAACCGGATGTTGGTGCTGTAGTATTACTGGATGATATGGCATACAGAACGTCTGTATTTGAAATACCCACACCTCTTTGGGCTACAATAATCCAATAGTTACTATTATTTGGAGAAATACCTTTAACGGGATTCTTTGATACAAAACGATACATAGAATAGCCAGTTCCATCATCATAGATAACCTCATCACCCCAATAATAGGTATAAGAGTTGTCATATACGCCACGAAAACAACCTATAGGGCTTTCATCGCCACTTTCACTTTGCACGATTGTGCCTTTCAGACGTAATTTTTTATCTCCTTTGGTATTCCAATCAAAATAGCTGTCTGAATTTCCTACACGAAAAGCGTTATTCACAAAGTCCATGAAATTTAGCCCATCGCTTGAAACGATTCTGTCTGTAGTTATTCTTCCTGGAAGTATCTCTGTAAATCCGAATAGTTCGACAAAAGAACGATCCTCTTCAAATTCACTGTTTAGAATACCTACAAGGAAATGATAATAACCCTCTACACCTTCCAGCTTGATAGCGTTTTTACTTAAGACGTATGATCCAGTAGTGCCATTTTTATTAGCCTTCACATAGAGATAATACCCTACTGTTTCTGTTAAGGTTGGAGAAGTATATTTTTCAATATCCCAAAACTTATACTCACTGGCTTTATGCCCAGAGGAAAGTGTATCAATCCCGATAGTCATGTGCTGTAATATTCCACCTGGAGCCGAAAGCACTTTCTTTTTGCTGTCATAGGTAACGAGATATTCTACTTGTGTCGGATTGGTTTTGTTGTTCACGAAACGGAACTGCAAACTTTCATCGCCAACAAGCAAACTCATTGTTTGTACCGAAATCGGACTGATAGAACCTGAGAAATGCAAAAGAGCGTCATTCAACATTGAAATAGTTTCTTTTGCATCCCTGAAACGTCTTTTTGTAAACTGAATAGAGTTTTTATATTGGTTATCAGTTTTAACCTCGTTACTCTCTATCTTGTTTAATTCGCTTGAAACCGTTGCGCCAGTAGTCGTATTGGATAATTCAATAATCGGGCTGTAAGGTCTGTGTATATACTCCTTAATACTGGTAATCCTTATCTTTATACCTTCTGGTATGAATTGCGGATCTTTAAAGAGTATGTAACCGCCCAATTTTATTTTGCCACCAATAGAGAGCCAACGCTTTTTGGAATAAATGCTATCCAATTCTCCTTTGAATGTGAATTTTGGATCTTCATTCTCATAAAGATATTTGGCTGCTTCCCTGAACATATCCCAGCTTGCACCTTCTTTCGTTGAGTTATTGCAAATGTACGCATCCGGCAACTGTATTCCGAACACAGCGTATTTATCCCCCAGGTTAGGCTTATATATGTCATTGGGCATAATCTGACCGTCTATTTCTTGTGGAGTTATCAAGAATTTACGTTCTTTATGAACGTATTTAACTTCAAATTCTTTATTACTACCAGCAAGCATACCAGACTGAAATATAACAGTCATGTTATTACCTTCTATCACATAATCCTCAAAATTCAGATCATCAGGAATAGAACTATCTATAAAATCATAGAAATTCTTTTCTTTATCGGAAACAACAACATTAGAAACACTGCCTACTCTTTTAGGTGAAATATGAGAACAATCCAAACTATCCTCTTGAACATCCGTAAGGGTTGTATCAGCCCGTTTTATATACAAGCCTTCCGCATCCGAAACGTAAGCACGCCCTTCATACTCCAATCTTTGATTTTTGGGCAAAAGCAATTCCTTAGATCCATATTTGCTAAAGTCTATATTCTGCTCCCCACCTTGAACGTACAATATGGTAACTGGTCTATTTCCGTCCTTGTTGGAGCGTCCTAAACCTGGAACAAAACCTTTATCTTTCCCATATTCAAGAGGCAAAGGTTCACCCTTGTTATATTCAACTTTACGCAAGTGTATTGTTTTGATAGCCGGATCTATTTCATACTCCGTCTTAAAGGTATCGGCAATAGTAGGCAAAGCTTCACTACAAAAGATATGGTTGTAGTTAATAGTCTTTTCTTCTGCTTCAATACATTCGCCAACTTTCCAACCGCTATCTCTCATGTTGAGATTATCTACAATTAACTGTAGATGCTCGTGAGGTTTTGCAGTGTAATCGAACTTTAAACGCTTAGAAACAATATCCCGGCATTTGTATTTACCCAATATTGCGCCTATGTCATACATTACAAGAGTGTATTCAAAATTCCGACTGCTTTTCTTCTTGAAGTCGTCAGGATCCATAAGGTAGTAAGTGATATTCTTGTAGATACAATAAGCTCCTACGGGAATGTTTATGAACTCTTCACTGGCAAAGTACAGATAAAGAGTGCCTACATTCTGTAAAGCCGTATATCGGTAGCTGCTTGTATCTACCAGAATATCAATCTCCTTGTTGTTGAAATGTATTTTCATGTTTACTAAGTGAATTGATAGATCTTACCATTTCCGCATTTCATCCCTTTAATCGTAGTGCTGAAAGGGAAAGCGTCTTTGGGGATCTGATCCAAAGTTTTCTTTAAAGAAGCTGCGTTTGTGAAAAACTTACCATCCGCACCATTGCTATGTTTAAATTTCACAAGGTATCTTCCTTCACCGTGCGAAGTCTTTACATCTGGAATGAAATCTTCTACAATGATCTCACAGTTCAGCACGTCCGAAATAGAAACCTGGCTACAGTTGAACATTTTACGTTCATCTTGTACAGTTACACCTAACTCACTAAACTTTTTCATCATAATATAATATTAAGTTCCTTACAATCGCTATCTATCATTTCTTTGATAGCTTTTCTCTTTTGCAAATATTCCTTGTAATCATCGGTAGCTGATTTTTCAGTAAGAATACCGAGCTGGGCAGCGTTATAATCATTGATAATCTTGGCTTCTTTATCCGAATCCCACAAATGGGTAATAACTGCCTTTTTCAGCTTATCATTTGTAACCATTCCCCAAACAACAACTTCGTTACAAGTCCATTTTGTAGTTTGCCCATTATCTCCAGCTTCTCCAAAATGGTTTTCTACTTGAACTTCCTGAATATCCCAACGGTATGTGTAAGAACCATTCCCGTTAGCCTCTAACTTAGAAGGCTTAAAATCGTAGTGTATCATATACTTGCTTTTTAATTATTGTTTTTAATAGATGCTTAGAATTACTGTATTTAGCCCAGCCAAACCAACTGCAAATAACTTGCTTGTATTCCATATCGGAAATGTGCTTTTTCTTATTCAGCTTGGCTGCCTTCCTACATAGGTTCTTTTTGATTCCCTTCCGAATAAGGGTATGGGTATGGTAAAAGACATACCCGACAAAATCAATACCTCTATGGCTATCAATTTTGAATACTTGAAACTTCCATTTCTTTTTTCCAGTTTTAGGATCCACTTTACGAAGTGATAGCTTTAAATTGTCATGCAGATATTCTTCAATCTCTATACGGAGTTTGTGAAGCTGTTTAGGATCATCGCCTAAAATCACAATATCATCTGCATACCTAAAGTAATATCTTACCTTCTTAACCTCCTTTATCCAGTGATCGAAGTAAGCCAGATAAATATTAGCAAAATACTGACTTAGATAGTTCCCTATGGGTACGCCATCGGCACTGTCTATAATTACGTCAAGCAACCAAAGCAGATCTTTATCTTTGATTTTCTTCCGTAATATTGTTTTCAAAATATCATGGTCTATACTTGGATAGAACTTCACTATATCCATTTTCAAGCAGTAAGTAGTGTGTTCTGGATCTTCTTTCAAAGCCTTCTTTACTTTATCTGCTGCTTTATGAATACCACGATCCTTAATGCAAGAATAGGTATCTTCTGTAAATAAGGACACCCATATAGGCTCCAGAATATTCATAATGGCATGGTGCAAGATCCTATCAGGATAATAAGGCAAACGGTAAATAAGCCGTTCTTTGGGATCTCTGATTATAAATACCTCATATTTAGAATTTACAAAAGTCTTGTTTTTCAAAGATTCGTGAAGAGCCAGTATGTTTGCTTCCCTATTCCTATCGTGTCGTTTGACACCATAAGAACGCAACTTGCCTTTTCTGGCTTTTTCATCAGCCAGGTGCAAGTTGTCAAGTGAAATAATTTGCTCGTATAAATTACTTAATCTCTTCATATTCTTTGTTTTTCGTACTCAGAGCCTTCGGTTTCCCTACCAGCACCTTTATGAGTTATGTTATCTTCTACCAATAGGTAAGGTCGTTGCTTCGTATGTTGAGTTAATTTTGAAAAATCATAGCTGAGAGCTGACATTCGCATTCGTATTCGAGGGGGTGTTATTCGTATTCGCATAACCGAAGCCTGCATGATCGCCATTATTCGTATTACCGCTGAAAAGGACACCCACCAGCAACCAACCTATATTTATTTGTTTATTAATCATTTAAGTTTTGCAGTCTAAACCTGGCTCGCTTCACGATTCAGGAATAAAACAAAGCCGAGAGCCGACATCCGCAGCCGTATGCGAGGGGGCGCGATCCGTAAGCGCATAACCGAAGCCCGCAGGACCGCCACTATGCGTACCACCGCCGAAAAGGACACCCCTAAGAGCGTTAGA
>ULOK01039565.1_pt1 | contig 8488 bp, 6 predicted proteins | sample 1952501 | NCBI WGS metagenome assembly ULOK01 (sample SAMEA4835601, study PRJEB28245) | human gut metagenome | biome: gut microbiome; material: fecal sample | place: Denmark | collected 2008
AATATACTATCGTTTATATTCTCGACGGCGGAGAAAATGCAGAAAATCCGACAATCTATACTGTCGAATCCGATGAAATCGTTTTAAACGAGCCGACGAAAGACGGCTATACTTTCGACGGTTGGTTCGTAGACGAGAGCAAGATAGAAAGGATTGTCAAAGGTTCGCACGGAGATTATATTTTGACTGCGCGTTGGACGGAAAATATAGTCGTTCCCATCTCGGATTTCGCTGTTGAAAACGGCGTTGTAACCGCATATAACGGCAGTGCGACGTCTATAACGATAAAGGCAACCGAGGGCGGAGAGAAAGTCGTATCTATTGCGAAAAACACATTCGACGACGTGCGTACAACCGTCACGGAAATATGTATCGAAGAGGGTATTCAAAGCGTAGAAGTCGGCGCATTCGACGGCATGACTGCGCTTCAAACGCTTGTTTTGCCGTCCACAATCACTATTATGCATAAAGGGATGCTTCAAGATTGCGCCGCACTTGTCAATCTGACAATCCCGTTCGCATCCTTTGCCGTCGACAATAAAGAGGATACGCAAGCAAGGGCTTTTACGGATTCTAACGATGGCAAATACGCTTACGGCATAGCGTATCTGTTCGGCACTCCCGACGATAGCGTGCGTGATAAGTTCGGCGATTACACACCGTATTATATGAATTTTGAAAGCGGCAACACCGTTATGGATAACAATACGATTTGCATTCCAATCTCATTAACGAATTTGACGGTTTTGGGCGGTAATATAATCAAGAAATGTTTTGCAAGTATGCTTAATTTGCAATCCGTGATTATCAAAGGACAATCAAGCATCGGACAGCAAGCGTTCAGCAAATGTTCTTCGCTCAAAGAGGTTAGAATAGAAAACGGAAAATCCACTTTCGGCAGTGCGGTGTTTGCAGGCTGCTCGGATATGACGATATACGTTGCGAGCGATGAGCAAAAATCGACTCTCGACGGGCAAATATCTTCTTTGACCAACGTAACTTGCACGGTTGCTTAAAATCGACACGTGTGATATCATTCATATGAGGCGAATATGAACGCATTGACACTTGTACATAATGCAATAAAGGCATACGTAGGCGAAGGCGGAGTTTGCATAGACGCAACGGCAGGGCGCGGATACGACACGGCGTTTTTGTGCGAACTCGTGGGCAAAGACGGCTCCGTCACGGCTTTCGACGTGCAGCAAGACGCAATAGACAGCACGAAAAATCTGCTTGAAAGCAAAGGACTTTGCGCAAGGCTTGTCCTCGATTCTCATGCAAATATGGCAAACTATTTCGATGAGGAGAGCGTAGACTGCATAGTTTTCAATCTCGGATATTTGCCGAAGGGCGACCACAGCGTGTACACGCATTTCGAGTCCACAAAGGCGGCAATAGATGCGGGATTGAAGCTCCTCAAAAGAGGAGGATTGATGTGCGTGAGCGTTTATTACGGCGGCGACAGCGGCTATGAGGAAAAGGACGCATTGCTTCCGTGGCTCAAAACTCTCGACGACGAAAAGTATCAGGTGCTTGCCACATTTTTTTACAACTGGAAGAAAGATCCGCCAATCCCGATTTTTATTATAAAAAACTGAAAATATGTCGATAGAACATCGAAAACATCAAATATACAAGATGAAATGGCAAACAGTTTTGAGGATGAAATATGCAGAATGATAAAAAATACAACGTGCTTTTCGTTTGTTCGTCAAACGTGTGCAGAAGCCCCTATTGCGAGTTTATGCTTCGCCGAATGGTCGAAAACGATGACGATTTGAGAGGCAAAGTCGATGTATGCTCGTCTGCGGTGTTCAATCGCAGCAAGAACATTTTCCCCAAAGCGGTCGACATTCTGAAAAGGGAAGGCTTTGACGAGCGTGAAATCCTTGCGCACAAACCGTCGTTCAAGACCGACAAAGAGCGTTTTGAAAAAGCGGACGTCATCATAGGCATGTCGCACACACACAAGTTGCTCACGCCCGGAAAGTATCGCAAAAAATACGTTACGCTGTCCGAAGCGGCGGTGGGAAAGTACGCTCCCGTCCCCGATCCGTTTTTGGCGACTTCGCAAAGCGAGTACGACAAGACTATGCAAGTTTTGAAGGAATACGTAACGAAATATTTTACAAAGCTCAAAGCGCAAATCGAAAGTCAAAATCAATGAATTTTCGACAACAAAAATTTGCTTTTGTACGGAAAAAAAACAGATACTCGGTTTTTGAAAAAAATCTTTAGAAAATTTTAAGGTTGAGAGTTGCATATAGAATTGACTTACAACCTATCTTTATATTAAACTTATGACATAATGTACAGTTTGTATCGCTATTTTGCGATATAACGGCAAAAATGCGGCAAATCAGGCAAAAAAAGAAATTTCGTTTACTTTTGCAATCAAGACGGAATATCGAGGATTGCAGCTGTTTTGAGGGGTTAAAAATGAGAAAGTTTGTGTGCATATCGCTCATGATCGCAGTGCTTGCGACAAGTGCGTTTTTCCTTGTCGCATGCAACAGCGACGATCATGTTGTGTCTACGGGTGAGTTTTTGAAAGACGTGGCAAATGTCGTAAAGATGCCCGATTTCGCATCGCTTTTCACTGCGGATGACAATGCCGCTATAACCAAAGGCGTTGAGGAAGCGGCAAAAGCCACCGACGACGCAACGAGGGACGAGGAAGCAATCAAAGATGCCGTTATGTTGCTTTATAACACGGCAAACACGTCCAGACTCAACAACGAAAAAGGCAAGAAAGGCACTTCGCTTATGGTGCAACGCTCGCTCGGCGGCAATGCGCAAGGCAGAGTGTACATGAACGGATTTACTCTCCAAAGCGGCGGGAAATGGTATTATCAACTCGCATCGCAAGCGGCAAAGGGCGATGTTGCCGGATTTGAAACAATCGCAAGAATTATGAGCCCGATTGCGGGCAATTTGCAAGTTGCGTATACTCTTGACAGCCAAAAATACATGTATGCGTACATTATGGGGACGGCGACTCAGATGGATTGCTCGTCAAACGTATTTCCGTACGCAACTTTCACAATTCCGAAGGGAGAAGAACCAAAAGAATATGACGGATTCGAGGCGTATCAGGCGGACAGAAACTGCCGCGACGGTCAGCTCGAACTCAACAATATGCGCATTTACAGAGATTTGCTCAAAGATTGTCAGATTTCCTATGACGCGCAAAAACAATGCTACAACGTCAAGTTTGCAATAGAGTGCGAAGACGGCGATAAGGAGCATATCAACGATTTTCAGGCAAAATCTCGCCTCGACCTCGACATCGGCGTCAAGTCTTTTACAATCAACAACACCATAAGCGGTTGGCATGCCGAACTCGAAGTGTACAAAAACGGATACGCCAGAGCATTCCGCTCGTATGAGGATTGGCAAATGATAGTCAAGGTCATAGGCATGAACGTACCCGTGGAATCCCATCCGTCAAACGAATTTGTGTACGCATGGAACAACAAGGAGATTTTGAAAATAATCGGCGAAGACTCCCGCATCGAAACGACGTTGCGCACAAGCACGCTTGCTCATCATCCCGACGACGTAAAGATTGAAAAATGTATCGACTATTATGCGAACATCGCTCAAAACGGAAGCGTGTTTGTCTTTGACTATTTCACATTCACTCTTGCGCTTGTTGGCAGCGTTGTCGGCGCAATGATAATTGTGGCGATAGTGCTTACAATCCTCTTCAAGAAAGGCAAACTGCCCAAACTTCAGGCGGCAATCGAACGCGACAAAGCGCGTAGAAAAGCAATTTCCGCACAAAACAAAGAAGATAAAGAAGAAAAGAAAGAGCTCAAAGCCGAAAAGAAAGAAGAAAGAGCGGAAAGGAAAGCGGAAAAATACGCCGAGGATAATCAATCCGAGAGCGTAGAAGCTCAAAATTCCGAGCAAGATTCACATCTCGAATAACAACCAAAATCACAGAGCACCCGACGCAAAGTCGGGCGTTCTTTTTTCTATTGACAAGCTCGGATACAGAATGTAAAATATAAAAGTAATGTTTGTCGATTATACTTTGTTTTAATATAATCGATTTGCAAAAAATACGGAAAGGGAAAAGTTATGAAAAAGCGTATTATTGCAAGTTTGCTTTGCGTTGCGGTGATTGCGACAAGTTTGTTTATGGTTGTCGCATGCAACGACAAAGACGCAAACACTCCGACATCTTTCGAGATGCCTGTGGGCACTCGTCCCAACTATGATAGTTTGATTTCGTCAACCGACAAGGCGATCATCGACAAAGGTCTTGCCGAAAGCGCAAAAGCAGAGAGCGATGAAACAAAAGATCAGGACGCAATCAAAGCCGCGGTTATGGCGCTTTACACCGTTGCCAACAAAAGCCGCATAGAAACTCCTCTTTCGCTTGTCGTGCAAGAGAGCGACGCAGGTATCAGCATGGCAAAAGTGTTGATGCACTCGTTCAACCTTCGTCAAGGGGACAAGTGGTACTATCAGCTTGCAACCAGCGTTCAACCTGCATCCGACGATCCCTTGTACAAAGTTATGGCGGCGGCAGCGGCTGCATTTGCAGGCTATTTGAAAGTCGCTTACACGCACGGCGACGGCGAATACTGGTTCTTTGCGGGCAAGGGCGCGGCTTATTCGTGCGATTGCTCCGTGCCTACTTTCCCTTATGCAAAGTTTGAAATTCAAGAAAAAGACCACCCGTTTGAAACTCCGCTCACGCTTGACGAATTCAACAACAAACTTCACGTTTTGAGCGATTCAATTCATGAAATCAACAACATGGATTTCTGCGCGGACATCATTGCGGACAACGCAACGATTAAGTTCGAAAACGGCATTTACACCGTTGATTTTGCAATCGACATGGATTCCGACGCCGAGCTTCTTAAAAAATGGTTTGCAAAACCGCAAGAGGATATGAAAGAGGGCGGCCAATCGATCAATAAATACAATTCCTACACGGCAACGCTTCAAGCATGGGACAACGGTTACGCAAAGTATTTCGAATCGCATGCGGACAGAGACGCAGGCACTGCAAGCGGCAAACCCGTTGACAAATACAGCTACGTCTGGACGGAAGCCGAGATTCGCAAACTTGTCGGTCAGGACGTCGAAATCAAGGAAAAAGACAAACACAACCGCCTCGAAACAATCGACGATTATATCGAAATGTACAGCAATCCCGATTACGTAAACACGATCAAGCTCGGATTCTTTGAAATCTTCGGCATCGTGCTCGGTTGCATTGCGGCAGTCGTCATCGTGATCGTGGTGACAATCGAAGTGCTCGTAAAACAAGGCAAACTTCCAAAGCTTGCCGCAAAGCGCGAAAAGGCAAAACAAAAACGCCTTGAAAAGAAAGCCGCAAAGCAAGAGAAGAGAATAGAGCTTATCGAAGTCGTTGACGATGAAAACGAAAACGTCGAAAACATTGCAAACGAAACCGCCGATACAAACGGCAAAGAAGAATAACGCCGATTGAAATAAAAAGGCCGCTCGCATAAGGGCGTCCTTTTTTTTACGGCTTGTTTTTCAAAAATTGATAATATCGTTTAGCAAAACCGCAATATTGTGGTATAATAGATTTATCAATCCGATCACAACTTTTTTATATAGGAGCAAAAAAATGAAAATCACAAACGATATATCATACGTGGGCGTAAACGATCATGACGTAGATTTGTTCGAGGGGCAATACTTTGTGCCAAACGGCATGTCCTACAATTCCTATGTCGTTCTTGACGACAAAATCACGGTTTTCGACAGCGTTGACGCGCGTTTCGGCAGCGAATGGCTTGCAAACGTCAAAGCCGCGCTAAACGGCAAAACCCCCGATTACTTTGTCGTGCAACACATGGAACCCGACCATTCGGCAAACGTTGCGGAGTTTATGAAAGTATATCCGAGCGCAACGATCGTGTCTTCTCAAAAGGCTTTTGCGATGATGCAAAACTATTTCGGCGAGGCGTACGAAACAAGAAGAATAGTTGTTGGCGACGGCAGCACGCTTGCAACCGGCAAACACGAGTTTACGTTTGTCACCGCACCCATGGTGCATTGGCCCGAAGTTATCATGACTTACGACAAGACGGACAAAGTGTTTTTCTCCGCCGACGCATTCGGCAAATTCGGCGCGCTCGATATCGACGACGAAGATTGGGCGTGCGAAGCAAGAAGATACTATATCGGCATAGTCGGAAAGTACGGTGCGCAAGTGCAAAATCTCTTCAAAAAGATTGCAGGGCTTGACGTGCAAATCATTTGTCCTCTTCACGGTCCCGTGCTTTCAAAAGACCTCGGATATTATCTCAATCTTTACAATATATGGTCGACGTACGGCGTGGAAAGCGAGGGCGTGGTAATTGCATATACGTCCATATACGGACACACCGAAGCCGCCGCTCGACTTCTTGCCGACAAGCTCGAAAGCAAGGGCGTAAAAGTCGTTTTGACCGACCTTGCACGCTCGGATTGGGCGGAGAACGTCGAGGACGCTTTCCGTTACGGCAAACTCGTGCTTGCCTCTACCACCTACAACGGCGACGTGTTCCCTGCGATGAAACAGTTTATTCTTCATCTCACCGAGCGTAATTTTCAAAACCGTACGGTTGCGTTTATCGAAAACGGTTCGTGGGCACCGTGGGCGACAAAGGCTATGAAGGGCTTGCTCGAAGGTTGCAAAAACCTCGTCTTTGCACAAAACGAAGTGAAAATATTGTCTGCGATGAACGAGGAAAACAAGGCTCAAATCGAAAATCTTGCAAACGAGCTTGCAAACTAACGATAGAAAAAGTCGCAAAAACTCAAAACATCGTCAAAACAAGCAAGATGAAAGCACGATAAAAGTGCAAAATCCGGTATAAAAAAGTGCCGAAAATCTCCAAAAAAACACGAAAAAACTATGAAAAAACCGCATTTTTTGCGGTTTTTTTGTGTGAAAAACGCTATTTTGACGCTTGTTTAAAGGAAGAACGGATACACGCTTACCGCAATTCCCAGCAAGAGCGTGTAGACGGCAAATCCGGTTATCGAGTGTTTTTGTATGAGTTTCAAGAAAAACTTTATTGCCAAAAGTCCCGACAAAAAAGCCGATATCATACCGACGATTATTGCCCACGGCGAGATTGAAATAGCAACTTTTCCGCTTATCAAATCAAGGCTTTCGTACAATGCAGAGCCTATGATTATAGGGATGGAAAGCAAAAACGAAAACGTCGTGGCGGCTTGTTTGTCTATGCCCTGAATGGTGAGCGCGGATATGGTTGCACCGCTTCTCGATACGCCGGGCAAAACCGCTATACCTTGCAAAACGCCTGTTAATATGCTTATTTTTGGTGATAAAAGTGCTGATTTGGTTGAATGGAAGTTTTCACCGAGGTACAACAATAAGGACGTCAGCACAAAGCCGCACCCCAAAAGTTTGCCGTCCAAAAGCGAGGGGAACAGCAGCTTGAACAAAAACGCAAACGCCACCGTCGGCACGCACGCAAGCAAGACGTAACCGTCGATTTTCAAAGGCGGTACGCCCCCGAAAACGTCTTGATACTCAAAATTCTTTTTTATGTTTGCTTTCGATTTTCTTTTCGGACGTAACGCTAAAAAAGGTTGTGCTACAAGCGGCACCCACGTTTTGCGCAGCGCGATAAGCACCGCAAACAGCGTTCCCACGTGCAGCATTACGTTGAAAAATAAATTTTCTTGTCCTATACCCGCTTTTTCCAAAATCAAAAGATGTCCCGACGACGAAATCGGCAAAAACTCACTCAATCCTTGCGCTATCCCCAAGACCAACGCTTCCCAAATTTCCATAGACTTTCTCCTTGTTTACTCGCATCGTTAATCTCGATGAGCTTTGTCTTACGTGTTCGGCACAGTTGCGCTTTCAAGCGGCAAATATCCGTTTTCTCTTTACAGTAATTATTTTTTCGTTTATACTAAACTATTGTATTAAAGTTTTACGCACGCAAGAACGTGCAATCAGGAGAAATATGAAACTCGGTGTCGTAGGTTTGCCGAACGTCGGCAAGAGCACGCTTTTCAACGCAATCACAAAGGCAGGAGCGCAAGCTGCAAACTATCCGTTCTGCACGATAGAACCAAACGTAGGCGTCGTTGCCGTCCCCGACGAAAGACTTGAAAAACTCGCCGCTCTTTACGACAGCAAAAAAATCACTCCCACGTCTCTTGAATTTGTGGATATCGCAGGTCTTGTCAAGGGCGCAAGCAAGGGCGAAGGGCTTGGAAACAAGTTCCTTTCGCATATAAGGGAAGTGGACGCAATCGTGCACGTGGTGCGCTGTTTCGACGATGCCAACATCACGCACGTAGATGGCTCCGTCAATCCGCAAAGGGACATCGAAACCATCAACTACGAGCTTATTTTTGCGGATATGGAAACGCTTGAACGCCGCATGGCTTCCGCACAAGTCAAGGTCAAAGCCGACAAAAAGTATCAAGAGGACGTCGACCGCCTCGTCGTGATGCAAAAGTGGCT